>Ga0209700_100891_pt1 | contig 60175 bp, 18 predicted proteins | sample SiratroredBW_FD_187528 | JGI IMG/M metagenome (GOLD analysis project Ga0209700, IMG submission 187528) | Root nodule microbial communities of legume samples collected from California, USA - Siratro red BW (SPAdes) (version 2) | ecosystem: Host-associated > Plants > Roots > Nodule | place: USA...
ATATATATATATATATATATATATATATATATATATATATATATATATATATATATTTATTTTTTAAAACAGGCTATACAACTCAGCCCCCTTTAACATGTCTTTGTTGTTTTGCTGGCTTCTCAAGATAAGGGTTTACTTTTTCAGATCCGACGAAAAAGGCGAAAAGAAAATCGATTTACAAGGACCAGGTTAAAAGAAAATTTATATTGTGCTGCTGAATGATAAATATCTTTAATTTATGAATTAATTAGAAAACATTTTGAAGATAAAATTGTTGTGTGAGAAGAAAAATAGGGAACAGTTACAGAGACAGACGGAGTAAGATTATTATTACTAAGTAGTCGACCAGCAAGCAAGCACCACCTCTTGATATTTGTTGCTAAAGAAAGGGCTTTTGTTTATTTATTTATTGATTAATTAATTAATATTTATTTTTGTGTTAGTTTGTTTGGTGTGTTGTGTCATGGTGCGTGTGTGTTTTTGGAGTCTTGCATTGCATTGCATCATCCATAGCCCAAAAAACAAAAGGCTTCTCTGCTCTGCAAAGAGTGTGGGTCTGTTCCTCCCCTTTTATCTGTGCATCCATGTCGGCCACACACTTCGTGGCTTTCCAATATTTGAACCCCAAAGATTCGCTTTTCTGAATTCCATTTTTTTTTTTCTTCTCTTCCTTTTCCCGGGTCTTTGTTACCTCAGAATTTCCTGCTTCAATTTTGGAGATCTTCCTGCGGAGATTCTTGTGCGGGCAGTTACAGATTTTTCTCTTTTCTTTTCTTTCTTCTATCCTCTTGCCCTTTTTATTAGCTTCCTTTTACCACCCTCAGAGACAAGACAGTGACTCAGACTGTTCTGTTCCGTTCTGTTGTGTTATGTTGTGTCCTAGATCTTGAACTGTGTTCTGTTCTGTAACATGTTCATGTTTCTGCAATGATCCACTTTCAAACTTATCATCCTATGTCTGTCTTTCTCTTCCAACTTCAGTGAAACTACCCTCTCTTCACAAATTGGTGCCCTTCAACTTCTTCCTTCAGATTTCTAATTTTGTAAAACACAGCACTCTTGCTTCCATGAAAACCACCCTTTGACCCCTTCAATTGTCCATGACATTAGGTTTTTTTTTTTTTAATTTATTGTGAAAAAGCTGTGGAGACAGAGCTATTTATTGACAGCAATTTAGAGTGATTTGAATTGGTCTGTCAGCAAAATTGGGACTCGGAATCAGAAACGGTGGGCGACTGGGATTCTCTGTCTCTGTGGAAATAAAATTTGCAACTACCACTCTGAGTTTTCTCTGAAAATTGTTGTGGAAAGGAGTGATCATATATTTATGCTTTTTAAGGTAAGAAAGAGGCTCATAAAAATGCAACTGGGGTGGTATTTTAATTCAGAAATGAATGTTCTTTAAATTTTTTTCATCTGCATCCTCACGATTTGTGGTCATAAAAAGGTTCGTTCAATTTACACTTGCAGTGAGCGTTGTTGAGAGAGATGATTACATTCATGGACTCGAAGGAGAAGTCGAAGGAGGTGGAGAGGTGTTTGGATCCTCAACTATGGCATGCGTGTGCAGGTAGCATGGTGCAGATGCCAGCAGTGAACAGCAAGGTCTATTACTTCCCTCAGGGCCATGCTGAACATGCATGTGGACCGGTTAACTTCAGGACCTGTCCTACGGTTTCGCCTTTGGTTCCATGCAGAGTGGTTTCCATCAAATACATGGCTGATCCTGAGACCGATGAGGTCTATGCCAAACTCAGGCTCGCTCCTTTGACCGTCAACGATGCTGATTATGACCGTGATGTCGTTGGACCTGAGACTCAGGACAAGCCTGCTTCGTTTGCAAAAACCTTGACCCAATCTGATGCCAACAATGGTGGGGGGTTCTCTGTTCCAAGGTACTGCGCTGAGACAATTTTCCCAAGGTTAGATTACTCGGCTGATCCTCCTGTTCAGAACATCCTCGCCAAGGATGTTCATGGGGAAACATGGAAATTTAGACACATCTACAGGGGCACGCCCAGGCGGCATCTGTTGACCACTGGATGGAGTACTTTTGTGAATCACAAGAAGCTTGTTGCAGGGGACTCAATTGTGTTTTTGAGGGCAGAAAACGGGGATCTGTGTGTGGGGATTCGGAGAGCCAAGAAGGGGATTGGTGGGGGACCTGAGGGCTCCTCCGGCTGGAACCCTGCCGGAGGAAGTGGTCCCATGCCCTACGCTGGATTTTCACCTTTTCTCAGGGAGGATGACAACAGAATCCTGAGAAATGGAAATAGCAATGGGTTGAACCCAAGTGTGAGTATGACGGGGAGAGGCAAAGTGAGACCAGAAGCTGTTGTTGAAGCTGCAAATCTCGCCGCCAATAGGCAACCATTTGAGGTTGTTTACTACCCTCGAGCAAGTACTCCGGAATTTTGTGTGAAGGCCCCACTAGTAGAAGCAGCACTGCAGATTCGGTGGTGTTCTGGAATAAGGTTCAAGATGGCCTTTGAAACTGAGGACTCTTCACGGATAAGTTGGTTCATGGGAACCATATCTTCGGTTCAGGTTGCCGATCCCCTTAACTGGCCTAACTCTCCTTGGAGACTTCTCCAGGTAACATCATACTTTCTATAACAACATTACATATTACTGCAGTATGATGAATTGCATTGCTGCTGATTTATTATGTCTTATAGAGTCAATCATTGGACAATGGATACATGCAAAGTTGTTAATTTATGTTGGCACCAATGTATTCAGACATGTTGGTTGTACATTCACATATGATTGTGTCTTGTTTTGTAACAGAAAATAAGAAATTTCTGTGTTATTTGTGAACTCTGAGTAATTAGGTGAAGTTTTGTTTATAGGTGACATGGGATGAGCCAGATTTACTTCAAAACGTGAGAAGGGTGAGTCCTTGGCTGGTTGAAGTGGTGTCAAACATGCCTGCCATTCATCTTTCCCCATTCTCACCACCGAGGAAGAAATTGAGATTGTCTCAACACCCAGAATTCCCCCTTGATGGCCAGATTCCTTTGCCAACATTTTCCGGTAATGTTCTAGGTCCGAGCAACACCAACCAGTTTGTTTGTCTACCCGAAAGTACTCCTGCTGGCATGCAGGGAGCCAGGCATGGTCACTATGGTGTATCCATATCGGATCTCCACTTCAGCAAACTACATTCAGGTCTATTTCCTGCTGGTTTCCCGCCTCTTGATCACGCTGCTTCGCCAATGAGAATCTCTAACAACCTCACATTGCAAAAGCCCAGCATGAGTGAGAATGTCTCTTGCTTATTATCTATAGCAAATTCTACTCAATCTTCAAAGAAAATGGATGACAGGAAGAAACCCCAGCTCGTGCTTTTCGGCCAAAAGATTCTCACCGAGCAGCAGATCTCTCTCAGCAGCTCCGGTGACACATTCTCCCCAGTTCTTACCAGAAACTGTTCCTCCGACGGACATGCCGATAAAGTGGCTAACTTTTCTGATTGTTCTGGATCGGGTCTTCATCAGCAGCAAGGGCAACAGGAACGTTCCTCTTGTGAGAGGTTTCAGTGGTGTAGGGATAACCCCCAAGAAACTGAGGCCGGTCTTGAGACTGGTCATTGTAAAGTTTTTATGGAGTCAGAAGATGTAGGAAGGACCATGGACCTCTCGTTGCTTGGGTCCTATGATGAACTCTACAGAAGGCTCACTGACATGTTTGGCATAGAAAAATCTGAGATGTTAAGTCAGCTGCTCTATCGCGATTCAAATGGAGCTGTCAAACACATTGGTGATGAACCATTCAGGTAGGAATAATGTTCAATTGGAAAATGTACTCCATTCTAGATACACTCTTACATGTTTATATCTTTCATTTTGTTGCAGTGACTTCATAAAATCGGCCAGAAGGTTGACTATTCTAATGGATTCTGGCAGCAACAATGTAGGAGTGTAGTGGGGCAAAAATAAATCATTCTTTCAATTGTATAGACGCTTCATCACCTCCTCTATTCCCATTTTCTGACCCTTTACCCCTTTCCTCCTCGTGCTGCTGCTGCTGCAATGGAAGAAGCCGCTCTCATCATCCAATTTTTAGTATCAAACTCTCCAGTCCCACATAAATGTTTCTGTTTCATCTCAAAGGAGATGCTTGGATTTTGGTTTTTTGGAATTTTGGTTGCAATGATCATAACTCGTGTTTTCCTCTTCTTTCTGTTTCACTTAATATCTCCCTACTTCACTTGTCAAATTTTGGTGGGGGGAAAAGGGTGAGAGAAGTTAGAGACCATATATAAATATGATTGGTTTGGTTTGGTTTGCATGCAGTAAAAAATCAGTATTCAAGCCGAATATGTGCCGAAACATTCTTGCTTTCACGTATTCACCTGTGCAGTGATTGTACCTTTTTCTTCTCTTATAAACTATTTACCATTACAACTTAATCGTGCATTGAATGCAATTCCAAGCTGAAAAATGTGTGTACCCTCATCACCTTTAAAGATATAGCTCATGTCAAACAAAATTGCTAACTAACTGCGTTAGTACGATTCCTCGTGTGAAAAAAGCCCTTTTCTTAACGAAATTTGGTTTGAGCATGAAACTCAAACAGGCATGACATTAGCAATGACCGTGAGCTAGAAAAATGTGAACAAGTTTCCAATGTAGAGACACATCATGTTTGTGGAAGCACAGTTGATCTTTCCCTATTGAACTTTTCTTGCTTGACCCGGAAAATTGAAGGGTAGAACAAGAAGCAAAGAAAATCGAAAAGAAAAACAAGATTAATGAGGTTGGTTGGAAGTCTAATCACGGGATAGAAACATAGGTGGAGTTGACTTAATGAGCACTTAAGAAACCAGGTGTAGAAAGATTAGGAGGCATGATTTGAAGCTAGTAAAAAAGTGCCACATGGAGGACAATGGCATGGAACAAGAAGGAAGAAATGAGGAAGATGGAAGCAGATATAAAAATGAAAAATTCAACGAAACATAGGTCCCATGCTGATGGCGGAAAGTGTGGGGGATAATTAATAATACAATTAATTGATGTTATTATATATAATAAGTAAAGCGTTATTGGGATTGCAAAAACATAGTTGTCAAAGAGAAAGTCAATAATGTGTTAGATTGGGAGCGTGACACCCATAAAATATTGTTAGCAAAAAACAAGATTATGGTAACAAGAAAGAACGAAAGAGGTGGAAGGCAGAGAAGGACACATTCTTATTTGACTCCCCCAAAAGAAAAAATAAAAATAAAAATATTATTATTAAAATTATGTTATATAATTATGTAGGATAAGAGGGCGCACGTGAGAAGGTGGGGCCAAGGGGGGCATGGTAAAGTAAAGGGAAGGGGAAAAGTAATAATGAGTTCACGTGTGGGTGACGTCATCGACGGTGGGTTTACGCATGTGTTGCGGCGTGTTGGCGACCGGGCTGTTTTGCTGTTGCGTCCACCTCACTGTCTTTTTTATTTTTTCACCTTTGACCACACTCAGATGAATCTCATTCTGCTGCTGTAAGGATCTTATGAAGTGTAACTAATGGATAATTAGCCACTTTCATAAATAAACTTTTTTTAAAAAATACCAGTTTACTATTTAGCTTGAAAATTAGATCGTTCGAGAATGCAATAACTAAATTTTGATTAATTTTTTTCTACTTTTTTTTCTCTTACAAAAAAATTAATAAATAGGAGACAGAGAAAATGAAAAAATAATTAAAACTAAAAAAATAAAAATAATAAATATAATTATAATTTGGATTGTGTAATTGAATTTAAAATATAAATTATTATTATTATTACTATTATTATGGGTTGTATAAAAAATTAATAAAAACATAAAAAGGTATAAAATTTCATTACATTATTATTATTATTATTACTATCAATATTATTATTATTCATATACGTTTAAATCAAATTACATTTCTTTAATGCAATAGCAAGTATAAACTGATAAAAAAATTTAAAGTTGTATTTTGAAATAAAAAATTATATTTTGTTTTTTTTTTGTGTTTTTAATAATGAAATGAAAAAAAAGAAATTATCAATAAAAATTCCAAAAATATAATGAATAAAAACGTATTTTGTTAATATATCAATTATAAAATAATATTTAAATTGTGCTTTACGATAAATTAATTTAATAATATTATTTTAATGAATAAGATTCATATAAATTGAAATAATTTAGTTATATCGAAATAAATATAATTATAAGAAATTATATATAAAGTATTAAAATAATATAATACGAACTTGAATAAATAAATGGTCAACATATGGTTCGATTAGGGAAACGTTGAGCATTTTCTGTTAATTTCCGATGTTAATATCAATAAGTAAAAAGTAAACGTAACAAAAATCATATAAATAAATGAATATATAATATTGAAATAATACTATTTGATAAAACTTAGTATTTTAATAATGAGTTACCTTAAAATATGGTATAAAATAAAGTGATGTAATGATAATTAAAGTTTTAGATTAATTTAAAGTATTATTAAATTAATCCATATGAGCTATGTAACTGTTTTAATGTATTTTTTTCTTCAATTAAGAAATATTCGTGTTTTTTTTTTTTTAAATCAACTAAAATCAAGGAACAGATAATGCGTTTTTTTCTAAAATCAAGGAACCCTTTATGTGTTTTTTTCTAAAATCAAGAAAATGTTCATGTTTTTCTCTAAACGCAACAAACCATTCATATGTTAATCTAAATTAGAAATTAATTAAATATTAAATATATAATTAATGAAGTATAATAAGGAGTTTAACTAGTTACATGTTCTATATGTTTACATTTAAGATTTTTTTTCTTTTAAACACATTCTTAGTGACTCTTCTTTGGTGGTGAAACTCTTTGTATAATTAAATATTGTAAAACTTATTTTTGAAGATTTAACAAAATTCTCTTTTGTGAGACAGAATAGTGTATATATTTTTTACTTAGTTCTTATCTTGGATTTTTTTTCAAGTGGCAAATCTTTTTTGCTTTATTATATGAGAGTCTCTTATCCTCCATTAGTATCTCCTTAATCAATTTTCTATTTTTTCTTTTTAATTAGTTTTTGTTTTTACCTAGATTTCCTTTTTATCACGTGTGTTTTTGTTTTTACCTAAATTTCCTTTTTATTACTTGTTTTTGTCTCTATCTTAATTTTCATTGTTGTTAAATTAAAATCTATGGATTCTTCATGCATTTACCAACTTTTTTTGTTCTTTACCATTCTTAAATTCTCTAAATTTTTTTAAGTTAATTAAAATCTTCTCATCTTTTTAAAGATTACATCATATATAAAACTTAAAAATTTGTGAAATTGAAGTTATTAGTTTTTTCGTATATTTGAATGTGATCAATCATTAACCTCAATGTCATTTTAAGAGACATTTATGAAGTTTAGAACCCTACCATTGCTTAATCTACACCCTAAACGGTCTAAAGGTTGACAAATAGACATAGGTACAATGTATGGCATGCAATCTTATGCCTATAGTTTTCATAATGATGAACAACCACTCATTATATTTTACATTGGCATATGTTGCTATGCACATTTTTCTAACAATTAAACAATATTTTGAGAGTTGTTACTTTTTGGATATAGTTTTGATCAATGTTCTAAGTCAACATTAAGTAAGATTTGACAGTGAATAATGTCTCATTTAACAATAAGGTTCTATTTGTGTATTTTGAAGTTAAAATCTATTAAACATGACTTTCATTCAACTATAAATCAACAAAACTCAAATACATTCAGTCAAAAACAAAATTTAATAAGTTGATAATACTACCAATGACAAAAGCAACCATGAGGACTATAAAAATAATATGTATGAAAATGATACAACAATAAATTTTTTAATAATAATAATAATAATAATAATATAATAACAATGTGATCACAATAACATTAATAATGAAAGGAGTGAAAGTGATAAGAGAGGAAAAAATTATTATTCTACATACTAACAATGCATAGATGTCGCGACGGAAGGATTGTGAGGAGAGAAAAGCGTAAAAAGCACACACACACATATATATATATATATAAAATATTATACGATTACCAAAAATAAAAAGAAATATCTCTTATTTCTTTGCAAATGTATGATGATTTGGACAAAAAGATGATCGAATATAATAAAATAATAATAATAATAAATTTATAACATAATAATAAAAATAAAATAATTCGAAAAATAAAATATTAATGATATTAATATAAAAAATAATAAAATCATAAATAATAATTATAATAATAAAACCAAAATTAGAACAATAATGAAATAAATTTATAAATAATAATAATAATATTAAAAATAATAATTTAATTTTTTTATTTTAAAATAATTGATAATATTATAATTTTATATGAATCAAAAATAATAATAATTAATTAATTAAACATAAAAAATTAATTATATTTAATTTTAAATTAATTTAAACTATAATTTTATCTATTAAAAAATTGTTTTATCAATAATATACATCATATCACTCATAAATTTTCATAAACTTTCCACTCTAATCTTACTATCATCCCCTTAATCCAAATAATCAAACTTTTCGTACACTTTTATATCAAATCATCTCAAATTTATTCTCTTAAATTTCGTCTCTAATCTAAATAAACCTTAATTCTTACCAAGTATATTAGAATAATATAAAATCAACCATTCAATAATATGTGAGAATATCAAACAAATACGTACACCATAAAATAATTACTATATTTTAAATAACTTCAAATTTATGACAACAATCATTTTTTCCCGCTCTATTAAACAACAACAAAAATATATCGACTTATATTAACAATGCCTATTCATAAAGACTAGGATTAGAAGATGCTCTTTATCTCATTTTTTCAAATTTTCTACCAACATCGTTAAACAGATTGATGTGAAAAAAAAAAATTAACATTATAGACCTCGTCTTCTACCCATTTAATTGATCAATTAAACTTGTAGTGTCAATTTTATTCTTCAACTAGAGATGAATGAAACTTTACATTATTTACCAATAATTAATCTAACCAAGGGACATGGAAGAGAATGATTCTTCCAATTTATAAAACAAATGACAAAAGAAAACCCTTAAGTTGTTTCTTTTCTTTTGTATGACACATCTTTATTTTGTAAGAAAACAATACTTAAAAAAATCTCCATGAGAATCAGAGAAACATTTCACGTTATTCAAGTTGTCATTGTTAATGTAATTTGTATTGATTTCTTCATAAATTGTCCTAAACCACTGTACAAATCATTTATGATTTGTGCCATGTTAACAACCAATACCTCATGTGTTTAATGGAGACAATAAATATAAGTTACGTTCTTAAAGGATATATATTGGGACAACCACCAATTCATTTTTTTTTTAATTAGGAGGTATCTAAGTCTTCTATTAATTTTTCTCCATCAAATTAGCCCATTCTAAGGTAATAGTATCTCTAATCACAAACTCTTGCGCAAATTAAACTCCACAGTTAAGTTAAATACACTGGGGTCAATAACTTTTACCATGCATCTACCAATGTGAAAATGAAAAAAAAAAGTTTAAATAAGAAAAAATATGTGGTTATTTTCAAATGTAATTAAGATTATACTAACCATTTTTTAGATAAACAAAATTATCAGTAATGAACAATTAAAAAAATGACACAAGTTAAGTTAAATAACACGAACAGGATGAAATTAGTGGAAGATTGTTAATGAGAAAAATCTTAGAAAACTTATTTCAAGAAGTTAATTCAAAGATTAAAACCTTAAAAATCTTATGATATAGTTTAAGTTAAAATTTAGATTACAAACATGCTTAAAATATAAGTTTCTCATGTAAATATTGTAGCAACATTACATAATTTTATAAGTTATACAAAAAATTTGTTTGATATTCATTAATATAATATACTAAGTAGTTGAAATTTTAAAAACTAATAATTAAAAATTTTAAAACTGAATAAAAATAAAATTTATGACTTTCAAAAATTAAAGAATACTTTATTTTATAAGGATTAATTAAAATCAAAACTTTGACCCATGGTTACAATAAAAATCAAAAAATCAAAACTTTGACCCTATCATATAATTAAAGCTTTCCACTCCTGATAGAAGAATTATGTAGAAATAAAAAATAATTATTCATGTATTTAAATTTGTTAAAATTAAATATGTATGTTACAAGAATAAAATAATTGACAATCACGTCTTCTTCCATGGAGCTAGAATACACACATCCTCAAAAACAGTCTTTGGTATTGTTTATGACCTCATCCTATTCTGGTCTTGTTATACAGAAACCACAAAATGTTATTGAAAACAACAAGTTTTGTCTTTATTAACAGTGTTCTTCATATGGATGTTGGGATTTCGTGAAGATAAAATCTAAATGATTGATAAGCACGTTTCTGGAGTTTGTGCAGTCTAAACAATGAAGATTCAATGTTTTTAAGGTTTGTGCTTTATTTATATTCTTCTAATTTTTTTAATAGTATTGATTGTGTATGTAAATTTATTTAAAAAAAGTTTGACAGTATATAATTTGCACATTAGTTGTAGAAATATAAGTTTGGTTTTAAAATTAATGTGTTAGTAAAAATCTTATCCATTTTGTTGTTTTGTTTTCAGCAATAATGGATTATTAAACACAGTTTTTGCTCCAACAGTTCTTGGGCTGTGAAAAATATTGTTTTAGAATAAAATATTATTTTATTTATCCAATTATTGTCAATAATATGGTGACATGAAAATAATATGATTTAAAAAAAATGAAAGAACATAGGTTATGATGAGAAAAAAAATAAATTTTCAAACTATTTGTAATTTAGGGAGTAAATAATATTAGATTTTAATCAACTTCTTCAACCTTAGTAAACACCGGTACAACAAAATTTTGTTTAGGTTATTGTTTTGGTTGGAGAGATCAATGCAATGTGAAGATGTCAAATAAAAATTTATAAAATATTTTTTTGAAAATGTAGTATGTATATTAATTCTATTTCGAAATGAATTAAAAATATAATAATATAAAAAAATCACATAACACCACCACTTACATTCAAATCCTATATTAATGGTTTGTCAATTCTAATTTAGGTGAAACAAGGTTATCAGAAATACAATTTTTAGTCTATTTTTTAGATAAACTACAATAAATAGCATAATTCATTCCTAATAGTTTATTATGATTAATTTACTAGAGAAAATGTTTATAAAGATATAATGACTATATTATATATTTGGTTTCTCAAATCATTACATCTTTCTCATTTAATTTATATCTTTAAAAATTATTTTTATTAATTAACATATGATCTTTTATTACTTATTTATTCAGTAAATGTAGAAATGAAAAGTGATAGAATGAGCTTTTTTTTATAAATTGATAATATTTAAGGCATAACCAAATGTTTTGAATATTTAATATCTATATCCTATAAATATTTTACTAGGAGTCGAGTATTGGTCTATAAAATAACAATAGTTTTATATTCATTAGCAGTTGTAATTTTGTAAAGTAACTGATGTAAACAAATATATTTTAAAATATAAATAAAAATCTATGTTACACAATCTTAACAGATATAAAAATTAAAGAATTAAATGTAAATTAATTAATTTTACTTTATTTATTATTTAAATAATTTTATTTTATTATAATAAAAAATAGAATAAAACTTTAATATTGCATTAAAAATTGAAAAAAAAAATAGAATATTAAAACCTAAACTAATACCGGTTTCCTAAGTTTAACTAGAACTTAGTCAAAAAAAATATATATAATAATTAGAGGATTGTACTGTAACTTACTGAGAGAACATGAAGTATGATAAAAAAAAATTGTTCATTACTAAGAAGAGATGTGAGAAGTATGATAAAACTATATAAATAGTATATATCTGGCGAAAAATTTAAAGATAATTGGTTTAAATTTTTATTATAATTGTATAATACCTATTAAACAAAAAAGAAAAAGAAAAAAATATAACAAACTTAATTTTTTATCAATTTGAATTAATTTCTATTATTTAGAATTTTATACTAATATATAAAATTATTTAAATTTACTAAATATATACATGTTTTAATATTTTTCTCAACCTTTAAACATATCTATCATAATATTAAAAATTAAATAGTTTAAAATGAACCAAATAATTTTTTTAATCACTTTAATACTAAGTTATGACTTTTAAATATAAGAAAAAATAAATAAATCTTATTAGAAAAATTAAAAACATAATTTTCCGGTAGAAAAAGACAATAAATTTATAAAAGAATATTTTTATATATTAAAGATAGGTGAGTTATAAACGACTAGTATAGAAATGTTACTAAATTTGAAAATAAAAAGTTCTTTTATAGATTGGTAATAGGTGAGTTATAATGACTAAACATGTGAAAGATACAAAAATGTTATAATATGATAGTTTAAATTAAAATTTCGATTACAAACATGCTTAAAATATAAGTTTCTAATGTAACATTGCATAATTTTAAATAAAAAATCAAACATGTAATTATAAGTTATACAAAAATTGGTTTGAAAGTCATTAATATAATATATAGTAAGTAGTTTAAATTTTAAAAAATAATAATTAAAAATTTTAAAACTGAATAAAAATATAATTTGACTTTCAAAAATAATACTTTATTTTATAAGAATTAATTAAAATGAAAACTTTGACTCCTGGTTACATAAAAAAAATAAAAACTTTGACCCTATCATATCATTAAAGTTTTTCACTCTTAATAGAATTATGTTAGAAATAAAGAATAATTATCATTTATTTAAATTTGTTAAAATAAAGTAGGTATGTTACAATAATAAAAAATGTGACAATCACTATTTTTTCATGGAGCTAGAATACACACCCTTGAAAATAGTCTTTGGTATTGTTTACGACCTGATTCTATTATTGAAATATGTTATTGAATAAAATCAAGTTTTGCCTTTATTAGCAGTATTCTTCCTATAGAAAATAAGATTGGAATATGTATACCTTTATTTATATATTCTTCTATTCTGTTAGTTTTGATGATCTATGTAAATTTATTTGAAAAAATAATTTGCAAATTAATTGTTGAAATATAAGTTTGGTTTTAATTATTGTGTTAGTTTATAATTTAGCCATTTTTTGTTTTGTTTTCAGCAATAATGGATTGTTAAACAATTTTTTTAAACTCAAATAAAATGCTTCACTTGTAAAAAAATGAAATTTGAAACTAAGTACAACAACAGTTTTTTTAGGTTATTATTTTCGTTGGAGAGAGTAATGTAATGTGAAGATGTCAAATAAAAATTTATAAAATATTTTTTGAAAATGTAGTAGGTATATTAATTCTATTTTGAAATTAATTAAAAATATAATAATATAGAAAATCACTTGTATCTATATTAATGGTTTGACAATTTGAGTCAAATTATTAGAGAAATACAATCTTTAGTCATTTAAAGATTTTTTAGATAAATTACAGCTAATTCATTTTTAATACTTTATGATTAATTTACAAGAGAAAATGTTTAAAAAGAAATGATAACTGTACTACATATTTGCTTTCTTAAACCATTGCATCTTTCTCATTTAATTTATATTTTTTAAAATTATTTTCATTTAATTTATACTTTTAAAATTATTTTTATTAATTAACATACTATCTTTTATTACTTATTTATTCAATAAATGCAGATATAACAAAATTATGGTAACTAGTTTAACATTGTTTTGAGATAGAGAATGAGAACCAAAAAAGATAAATAAAGTAAAATATAATAATTATTTGTATTAAAAAAATGTAAAAAGGAAGAGTGATAGAATGTAATGTTTTTTATAAATATATTTAAGGTATAACCAAATGTTTGAATATTTAATATCTATATCCAATAAATATTCTATTAGGGTTATTCGGTCTATAGAACATAATTTGATATTCATCAGTAGTTGTAATTGTGTAAAGTAACTTACTTAAACAAATAAATTTTTAAAATATAAATAAAATTTATATTACACAATCTTAACAGATAAAAAATTATATTTAAAAGAATTAAATATTAAAATGTAAATTGATTAATTTTAATTTATTTTTCAAAATAATTTTTTTAGTATAATAAAAAATAATAAAACTTTAATATTACATTAAAAATTGAAAAAATTTATTTAGAATATTAAAACCTAAATTAATAACGGTTTAATGGGAAACTTAATAAAAAAGATATAATAATTGGGAAACTTATTAAAAAAATTATAATAATTAGAGGATTGCACGGTAACTTTTAGATAGAAATCCAAAATAAATAGAAAGAGATTAAAAATATAATTTTGTCTATATAAAAATATCATTAAAGGACCAAGGACTAAAACTATAAAACTATGTGCTAAAGATTTTTTTAAGAGATACTACTAAATAAGATGTTGAGTTTTATGAGATACTAACATATTATAATGCTTTGTTTAGGACTGACATAACATGTGAGATAACATGTAGGAAGTATGATAAAAATGCTTTGTTGATGACTGAGATAACATGTGAGAAGTATGTAAAAGTATATAAATATTATATATCTCATAAAAAATTTACAAGTAATTGATTTAAATTTTTGAATAATTAACCTATCACACAAATCAATAAATAAAAAAGTAAAAGTAAACCAAACTTAATTTTTTTATCAATTTAAATTAATTTCTATTATTTAGAATTTTAAAAAATATAAATACCAATATACAAATTGATTTTAATTTATTATATATATAAATATCACATACATATCAAACAATAATATTTTGTAAAAAAAATCAATTCAAAATTATCATAGTATTAAAAATTAAAAAATTTAAAATGAACCAATAACTTTTTAAATATAAAGAAAAAAAAATAATCTTATTAGAAAGATTAAAAACATACTTTACTTATCAATCCTAAGAAGTCCTTTTATATATTAAAAATAGATGAGTTATAAATGACTAAACATGTGAAAAATATAGAAATGTTGTTGAAAAAAAATTATATATTGATGATACATGAGTTATAATGAAAGTACATTAATATTATAATTATGTCTCTATATTGTAAACTCTAAAAAAATCACATCCCAATTAAACTACCTAATAGATGAGTTATAAATGACTAAACATGTGAAGAATATAGAAATGTTGTTGAAAAAAAATTATATATTGATGATACATGAGTTATAATGAAAGTACATTAATATTATAATTATGTCTCTATATTATAAACACTAAAAAAATCACATCCCAATTAAACTACCTAATATCATTTGTGTTATAGCATAGATGATCAAATGAGTGTTGAGTTGAATGGATAAGAAGGTATATTCGACAACCCATTCAATCAAATATAGCTCACAAATATTAAGTTTTAATTAAAAAAAAAAAAAACATATTACAAGTTTCAATTACCTTCCATCAATTCAGTCTCTATACTATAAATACATCATAGTATATCATACATATTCTTATCCAATCTTGTCTACCACAGTTTGTTTTCATATTAGGGTTTTCTTTAATCACTTGTCAAGATGGCCTCCCAAAAGCCCCAAGAGATGATATCGGATGAGATAATATCTGATGAAGTTAAGGATGAAATAAGATTATATGAATGTGCAAGGAAATATGAAACCATAATCAAACAGGTATGTCATGTTAAAGTTTGATGCACAATTCATCACATCTTACTAGTATGGATCTTATTTTATATATAAAACATTTCAGTTTGATGAATTGGTGGAGGTAATGAACAATGGCACTTCAATTCCAAAGACAAATGGGCGAAAGGTATATCTTTACTATTTCCTTCCTTATGTTTCACACTTTCTTTGACGCTTTCATATTTAGTTTTCATTTATTAAATTATGTTTTTAGAGTCGAAGAGGTGCATCTGATGGGCAGGGGTCTGTTTCCTCAAACCAATCAAATAGCAATGAAGTGATAGTGCAGACAGTGACAAGGTTCTTGCATGAACTGAAAACTAAGTTTAGAGATTAGATTATGACTATTAAGCAAGTATGAGATTAGTAGTTTTGGCTGCTCTTATTTGGCTAAGATAAAAACTGTTCGTTCTTTATTTCTTACTCTATTTTTTTTAAATCAACATTAAACACAATTGCAATTTAATATCAATTTTGAGTTTTCAGGTATCTTCTTTTTATTTCTAGTTGTTTGGTAAACATTTGCTTATGATGCACTTTTCTATCATACTATACAGCATCATCGAAATATTAAAAATGTTGCAGTTTTGTATCATATTATATGGCATCCTACTAGTGAACCGACATAGACTGGTTAGATACATTTGTTCTTTAAAGAAATTAAAAGATGAAACTATCAGGTCACTAAAAGAAATATACAGTTACCCATGGTAAGGTAGGTACACAGATAATGTTACCCGTAACGAAAAAAACAAAACAAAAACAAAAGAGAGAAAAGAAGAAGAAATGACTGGTGTGACTCACGTGTTTCCATGTATTTCCATGTTCTGTTGATGGTATGTGTGTCTAAAGTTGAGATGATAAATCATACAAGATTCTTCCATGGTTGAACACTTTGGACAGAATAGACTTCTAGTCAATACTTTTACGATTACTTCATGTATCGTGAACTGCACTTCAACCTTTCCTCATCAAGCTCTCGTTTCAGTGTTTCCAATCTTTCAAGTAAGACTGCATTCTCCTGGTAGGTTAGAGGTCATAATTCCATTAACATTATATGAATAAGAGAGTAGGAAATCGTCCTTGTTGATAGATTTAAGTTATAGCATTTGATATGAATAAAATCAGCATCATTAGCAATAAAATTTGAATTTTGTTTCGAGAGTGACTAGTGAATATAAGTTGGCTCCACATAGCATCTCTGGCACAATTAGAAGTTCATAGTGTTATTATCATTCAAAGATTTTAGTCTTGGTTCCTTAAGATGGAGGACCAGATAGAACTATTACAATGAGGATGTGGATTGATATTTTTATCAAGACATACCTTTTGTAGTATTGCCAATTTATGGTTAGCATGAGAAGCATTCTGCCCCTTCTGAGAGGACTCCTGAAACTGCCACAAACATGATTACATGGTCATTACAGGAAAGACACAGAAAATGCTTGATATTTCATTGGTTGGAAAAATAAGTATTGATTTCTACAATGTTGCTTGATTGAGTGCCAACTCTATTATCTTGGTGCAGTTATATCACAACACTATTACTGTCTACTGAAATTAAGTGTTAAACAATACCAACGAAATCATGAGGTAGAACTTGAAACTAAAGGCATGTTTGATTTTCTTGGTTTTGAATGTTTTTTAAAATAATTCCATGCTACGCAACAATCCCTCATCCAAAATGTATTCGATTTTTCAAAATTATTTTCAAAACATGATTTAAAAATGAACAACAGAAGCAGCTGATAGATGGTTTCTGATCCACTTCTTGTAAACTTCCTTTTTCTTTTCTTTAAATAACTGAAATCAAACACCCTAAATCTGTTTTTAATTCACTTTGCAAGGAAGAAAGTGAAAATCCAAATAAAAGATTAAATACCACTTGAAGCTCCTGCAAACACTTCTTTGTCCTATCCACCTCCTCATCATACCTCAGTCTCCACTCAGCAGATTCATCCATTGCCTCCCTGTTAGCAATATCAAACTGTTGCCTGCAAATAAACAAAACATCATCATAACAGAAACAGGAACAATAATCTTATTATCTTACCAAAACAGTGGTAAAATGTCACAGAACAAGCCAAGTCAAGCCATGATGATTGTCCTCAATTGGTTTAATCAAAATTAGGAGAAACATTGCAACAGATTATATTATCAAGTGAAACTCATAGAGAACAATTTGTGCTTCACATGACTAGTATAATGATATAGCAAGACTTATAATCCCCAAAATAGGAACATAACAAGGGTATAATTCATTTAGGAAAGGAGCATTGCAGAGAAAAAAATGAGAATGGAAAGAATTTGAAGAAATTGTAACCTTATGATTTGAGTGTCATCAGCAGAAATGTTGTAGTGAATGGCCCAGAGTCTAAAATAGACTGCAATGCCCATTAACATTAGAAAAGCGAGTGTGGCCAAGATCGTTCTTCTCTTCGCTCCCATCATTCTTCTGTACTGTGTTCTGTTCCTCTTCACTCACTCATTCCATCTGATTCTTCTACCACCAAAGTTGTTGGGATTTTCCAACAACCAACGATGCCAGTTACTGTCACCTACATTACACTTTGCTGCTTCACCTTCAATTCGATCTAACCTATGTTCCTCTCATTTTGGAATTTACTTGACTTTCTTCTTATTTGGGCTTCAGCTAATAATTTTTTCATACAAGTGTCCCAGTGGGCTACCGATTATTTCTTTCTGCAACCACATACTTTTCATGCGCACCCATGGAGTAGCTAAAAGATCAACTCCATTCGTTGCCTCCCTTTCTTGCTATTGGTACCCTTTGGTGATAGCTGAATTCAAAGAAAAAAAGTGTTTTCAATTATGCAATTCGAAAGATACTTATGAGTTATGACTTACATAATTTAGAAATTAAAAAAGTTTTCATATTATACGATTCAAAAATAAAAAAATAACTTCTAAATTATTAAAAACTTTTTTGTTTCATGCAACAAATGACATTCAGATTATAAAAATTTTCATATTCATATGGAGGTGCAAAAAGAAATCTCCATGAATACCTCCCATAAACAATGAGGCCTGTACCAATCGATGAATAGGAAACTGAACCCTTCCTGACCAAAAACAAAACAAAAGCAAATGACGATCAAACCAAAGTTCATGGAAGAAAAAGGTTTGATTTTGTACTTTTTTTGAAATTTAAGAATAATAATAATGTCTTATAAAAAGTGTTTAATAATCTTTGTTAAGTTTAAACTAATGCGCAGACTGGATCACTGAATTAATTAAGACCTTAATTCAAACTTTTACAATTCTTGAATTAGTGATTATAAAACTATAAAATCATCACCAAAAACTTACAAAAGCATTAAACATAAAAAACCATTATATATAATTCTAATAAAGTAATTTAAAATATAATCCCCTTCACAGAGACTTTAATACTTTATACATTTTCAAACAAAAAATATATAATTAAACAAACATCAAATAAATATTCATATATATAGTTTCATTATCAACTTGAGTTACATCCTCTTTCAAAATAGTAGTTCTCATGTAATCCACGGTCATTACAAATCAAAAATGAAAAAACACAAACAAACCCATAAAAAAGGTAAGCTAACAATTTAAGAAATACTAAAAATAAACATTGCATCAATAATAATTGAAATCAAATTCACATTTCAAAGATATTGACTCTATTTCTGAAAGAGTTGTGCATTGAATTGGACTTAGAGGTTAAAACCTTTCAGATGACTCCTTCTAACTGTGAATTCACACAATTTTCAACTAATCATAAATCATCTGACAAGGAACATTCATATATTTATCCTGACCAGCTCTTTCAAATTGCAATTTCAATTAAATGAACTTCCTTCAACTCTCACCACCTAGTACTCATCATCTATATGATAAGATAAGGTACTAGTTGAGTCAGGATACTGTCTATGTGACAAATCCTTAAACAATGCACATCCTATATCATTCTTACTCGATATTTTCTTTTCTGAAAATACTAAGTCTAGAATGTTATTTCACAACAGTTATCAACTCATCAAAATCACATTTCACTATTCAATGTTACTACTTATTACTCATACGTGTTTCAATCAATTAAAGAAATTATCAAAATCAAGAAAAGAAGTACATTAAAAATTCATAACAATACACTGTTTCACGTCCAGCCCAGGAAGTGGCGTTTGATGCCACTCAAACCGGAAAGCACCGTCTCAGGATTGAGTCCGGCCATGTCGCCCCCAAGAACACCAGTATCAAGATGCGCTAGACAGATCTAAGGTAGGCCCAACGCCTCTGCATAAATTATCAGGTTCTCAAATTTTCAACTTCAATCTCACGATGTATATTCTCTAAATTGATCATATATCATCCTACAACTTATTTATCCAACTTAAAGATTATTATCTATAAAATTATCAATTACAACTATTGTGAGTACTCTAAACTGTCTTTTTATCTCCAAACTAAAAATTTCATTTCAAAACACTTCTATCCACTTTCTTATGCCTTACTAACAAAATTAAAACCTTTTAAATTTTCAAAATCAAGCTTCCAGACTAATAATATATAATATCAGAGAATTTCTTTATTATCAAAATAAAACTAAATTAAGATAAAATATCAAATTAATTTAACTCATTGGGTGTTCAAAATCAATACAGACCTGTCAATCGAAGTAACGCACAATATCTCTAGCGCAAACATGTTTACTTGTCAAAACCTAAATACTCATGTTGAATATAAAACACAATATCTACCCAAATGTATTAGTTTATATTCTCTTACCTTCTAAGAGATCACCTATAAAAAATTTCAAACTACATCTCACAAGGATAACGCAACCTGTAACATATAGTTTTGATCAATAATCTGAATCTACCCTTAAAATATAAGAATGAATAAAGATAATTCTTCATATCTCTAAGACCAAATGCATGCAGATTTGTAAGAAAACACTAAAATTTAGAACGAATAAAAATAATTTTTGATGCCTCAAAGATCACATGTACGAAAATAAAGGCAAGTTTCTAAGAAAACCCTAAACTACCCAAAAACAAACAAAAATTAAACTTACCAAAATCAAAATTGTGATCTGTTAACCTTTATCTACTCTACACTAGGGATTGGATACAGACTTTCGATATGATATAAGATGAAAACAAACAAATTTTTTTTTTCTAAGAGGAAAGACCCAAAGAAAAACAAAGATGATAAGATTTAGAGAAAGATAATAGTTTTTTATTAAAATAGCTCAGGAACCCTTACACTGATAATCTAATAGAACAAGAATTAAAATTAGATTTTAAAATTAAAATATATAAAGTAAATATAATATATTATAATATTCAGACCGAAGTTTCAACAATATATATTAATATTTATTAACAATAACAAGTTTAAATATAGAATCAAAATGAAATGGTGTATCTCACAAAGATAACTCAACCTGTAACATATAGTTCTGATCAAATATTAGAACCTAGTTTTAGGATTAAAAACGAATAAAGATTATTCTTCATGCCTCTAAGACTAAATATACATAGATTTGTAAGAAAAAACTAGAACGAATAAAAATCATCCTTTATGTCTCTTGATGTCACAAGCACAAAAATGCATGCAGATTATTTTTAAATAAATACTAAAATACTCAAGAACATGAGAGAATTTGAATTTACCAAATCAAATATCGTGATCTGTTAACCTTATTTACACTATACTAATGAATTAGATGAAAACTTTTGATCTTCAATTTAACATATAAAAACAAGATATTTTTTTATAAGAAAATAATCTTTTGACAACTGTAACAATCAAATTACAACTCGCTTATTATAATCATTATAAAAATAAAATTTTTGTATTTATGAAAAAGAAAGAAAATAAAAGATAAAATATAGTTGTAAACTGATTTTAAAAATTTATTAAGTGTCAACTTATAATTATTTTTATTATAAAAGAAATAGTCAGAAAGAACTAACAGTTGTAGGATAGAGAGAAAGATAATAGTATTTTATTAGAATAGCTCATGAACCCTTACATTTACTAAACTAAAAATAATAATAACAATATTAGAATATGATCTCTAATTTAATAACATAAGAATTAAAGTTAGATTTTAAAATTTAAAATAGATAAAAATAAATAAAATATATTATAATAATGAGACCTAAGTTTCAACAGTATACATTAACAATAACCAGTTTAAATCTAGAATCAAAATGAAATGGTAACTATTTTATTTTATTGTACTTTTACGAAAAATCACGATGACACTGTATTGAACATTTTGTATTTACATTTGGTAACAGATTTTTTTAGGTTATTTCTTAATTTTAGATAAAATTATTTTAAAACAATTCTTTAAAGTACAATTCATATAAAATTACATAATATAATTTTGATTTTTTTATAAAAGACAAATTTAAATGAATCACCACAAAGTATAAGTTTAAAAGTATTAAATTTTTAAAATTAATTTTAATTTTATTGGGTTAAATAAAAAAATATAAGTACATAAAATAAAAATCTAAAAAATTATTTAACAATTAATATTTTTTCACTAATAATTTTTTTAATAACTTAATTTTTTTAAATACTTAAATAAAATTAAACTAGCAAGTATCCACAAGTTAAATCATGTTATAATGCTTGTAATAGTTCTATTAACAAACGATTAATTAAAATACCTACAGATATTTGCAGGTATAGATTTTTTTTTTATCCTATACTTCATCCAATGTCACAGTAAAAATAATAAAAAATAAAAAATAAAAGTAGAATAACTGAAGCAAGCTAACGTTTGCTATATGTTTAAACAACATCATTTACAAGTAATTAAAATAATAGTTTAATATAATTATTTTAAAAGAAAATTGTACTTTTGTCATCACTGTTAATGAATCATATTTATTTTACATTTATTTTATTCAATAAAATATTATATAATAAAATAATAATAATTTATTTTAATATTAAATAGTTATATTTTACTGTATATGGTGTCAAAATATCTAACACTATTTTAAAATAACTAATGTAATTAATATAAAATAAGAAATAGTGAATAAAAAAAATCATAAATAGGTCAAAAAGTTATTTCCTATTATAATTTCTATACTTCTATCTTTTTTATATGTTCTAATTCTAAAAACAAAATGGTTCCTTTTATTTATTCTTTTAAAATTCCAATAACACAATTATTATTATTTTTTTCTATTATGCACTTAGTTGTTAGAACAATTTTAAACAATTTACACATATATTTATTATGATAGACAAAATAAAAATTAATAAAAGTATTTTATTTGAATTAAAAAAAAATATTATATTTATTGATTCTTATCCTATGTAAAAGTTGGTTGGGATCAATATTGAAGTAACAAGGAGAAGTCTTACTTTAATAACATGTTTTTAGTTACATAACACTGAAACTTCAGAAGTATCCATGCAATGATTCAAACCATTTTGGTACTTCACCTTTGTTTCTCTGCCTCAATAAGTAACTACACACATGGCTGAACTGTGTTAAGAGTATGGGGTTTCAACATTATCTATGCTGCAAATGATAATAATTAAAAATCTGTTGTGGGTTTGGCAATGTTTTGCTTGCTGTGGCAAAGGAAATGGAGAAGCCAGAAGTAATGAAGCATATCCAAGGATAGAGGATCAGATTCAACGTAATATTCCTCCACGGCTCCAATATTTTAGGCACAAGTTATGCTGTTTAATTTCGGTATCCTACTAAGAATGTTGAAACCAACACGATACTTTTTCTTTAGAGGAATTCATAGACCAAAGGGACAAGAAACTTGGTTTGGTTAAGACAAAGATATATGTGGTTCTACCCAAAGAAAAAAAAAAAAAAAAGGTATATTCTCTTATCCTTTTCCAACCAGTCATGCTTATCCATGACATGACCTGAGAGACTGTACGTGGTGAATTGTAGCCATACCAAATTAAAATAGTGCATGACTTGGTCACTATAAAGATAATTTTTGATGTTAGGACATGGATTTAGATCCTTTCTTTTTCATCGAACTCACCATTTTCTGTGTGGGGACGGTATGAATTTTGAATTTTGAACTAAAATTATAGAATTCCGTACAATGTTTTGGTAATTCTTTGGGTAGGATTTGAGGAGGGTTCCGTTTTAAAAATAGTATGAACCTTTAGATTCCTACAGGTATACACGTAGCAACTTCAATGTTTATCTCTATATCTTTGGGTACCTATCGGTATACTTACACTTATTGTTTACTTCTTGTATTAGTGTCAAATGGAAATATGATTTTATATGTTTTCTTGTTTAGGGCTTCTTAGAGAGAGCTTTTATTCTCTCAAATCAAAGCCTTATTTAAAAGAAACGAGAAACATACAACCTAAATTAACAATATATTGCTAATGCTATATTATATATTAATTATAAGTGTAAAAAAATAGGCTAATGAGCTTAAACTAAACAGATAAAATATAAGACATAGATTTTAATTTTTCCCAAAAAATTTAAGTCTAATGGATCTTTAGTCTGGTATGAATATGGCTAAATATATCTTGGATTATCGAGGAGATAGTTCACTTCCCTGACTAACACCTAAAAGTTTTGATTATTTGTTTATAAAAACTTAGGTCAGTAATTTGGTTATTAAACCATTAATCTTAACACCTAGATAATATTTACACCATCATACGAGTCCATACAAATGGAATTTCGTCTCAATTATTAATCAGATGACTTGAAATTGTCATATTATTTTCCTAAGTACCTTTTTCAAGACTTAGAAATATAAACAAGAACATCTCAATTTAGAAAAAAAAAAAAAAGTTGCCTCAACAATAATAAAAATATTTCCAATATATTGTGGAGGTCATCTAGAACTTTGTAGAAACAAATCAAAAACCTATTTAAAAGTCTTTAAAAGTACATTTTATTTAAATCTATCACTCATTTTGAAAATTTGAATTAAATTTAAAGTTATATAATCTAATATATATATATATATATATATATATATTATTCTTTAAAATACAATTACTTTTAATTAAGATTTAGGTATTTTTTAGAATACAATCACTCTTAATTAAGAGTTTTATATGAAAATTGTTATTTAAAAGATTATAAAGTTTTGTTCATTAAATAAAGAAACACCTCTTTTCATAAATATAAGATTTGAGTATTGTACTAATTTGTTAAATGAACATGAACGATATTCTTGTGAGGATGAAAGACATAGAGAGCTTTGAATAACAAATTTAGCACCAATCATTATTTTCTTCATTTTAGAATATTTCTTTAAACAATAAGTTGAGAAAAGATTTATTGGTAACTCTCCTGTTTACACGTTTAGAAACTTTACTTCAAATTTTATTTTCATCTTCAAGTGTTTGTCTATTCACATTATGGTAAAGATACATTAAATGTTATCCATACAATAGTAAATATTTATTTCTTCTTTAAGCAATATCATAATAATTGTCATGACTTATATTGGTCAAAGTCCAAATTAGTATAAAACATAGGACTGTATGTGACAAATAACCTTTTTAGAATTGGTATAAGCTATGTTAAAAATATGTTGGACATGAAACAACTTTAGGGCTTTAGAGAGTTTCTTGATAGATAAAAAGATAAAAACATTCTCTACAATGTATAATAAGCTCATAAAGAATCTTGTTATGATTAAGAACTTCAACCTAACAAACCCATCAATAATGATAATAACAACAATAAAAAATGTGAATCCAATGAACTATAAAAACAAAGAATAAAAAAAAATATAAGTGTACAGAGAAAGAGTTAATGACAAGAAAAAAAAAACACATAAATTTTTTTGTATAATATGGTAGGAATAATATGTAAATCATCTTTGTATCCACATTACAACAACTTTATAGGAAGTTGTACATGTCTCACCTATCAAAGACAAATTTAAAAAAATTATGATCATATAGTGTGATAAATTTATTATTTTACATTGGATTTTATTTTAAATTTATTAATTTGAATATAAGAAACTAAAGTAATAATAAAGGATTATAGATCGCACCATTTTCATAAAAGTATATATATATATATATATATATATATATATATATATATATATATATATATATATATATATATATATATATATACACTTTCGCGAGTACTTTATTTTAAGATACATTCTCTCAATTTTTTTATTGGATCAAGTTTATATATTGGTGGGTTTTTGAGAAATAGGTTCTGAATACTTTATAAGATATAATTGCTTACAAATAAAAATTTATTTCGTTTTTTAACTTAAAAACAAATTAGTAATTTAATTTAAAATATAATTAAACGCAAAAAAAAATGTTAAAATATTCATTTTTGAATTTTTTTTATTATTAAAGTAATGTAAATATGAATTACTTAAATTGATGTGACATGTAGTAAGAATTATTTAAATATTTTAACGCATAATATTAGAAAATGGAAAATGAATATTTTAAATTGATAGGATTGGAGATATGAGTTTTGTAGGTAATCCACAGTGAATATATTTCTCCTTCCCATGGTACCTAATGTTTTTTTTTTTTTTTTCTTGCAGACTCCGTTAAATTTGAATGCAATAGCCCTTCCTATTAATATTATAACACTTAAAAGGAAAATGTAGTAATACAAATTTGAATAGTTTACATAGCATAAAAAATTCAAATCCCATTAAAATATTTTTAAAGACTTTAGGTATAACCTTGGCATTGAAAGTCCAATGCCCCACGTAGAGAAAGTTCCATCAGTTTTGAATGCAGCTTATGACTTTTTTTTATGATTAATCATAACATGACATAATCGTGTCATTAAACAATCTAGATTATTCAACTTTGTAATATTTTATGTGGCAACAAAGTTGGTGGAATAAGAATGAGTTATATACATAAATAGAAACAAAACCGTAGGAACACATCAAATCAGCAAGTGAAGGAACTGTGTGCGCCCCTTGAAATTGATGCTGTGATGGGGTTCGCCAATAGTCAATTCTGAAATCCGAATATTATCATTTTCTGCCATGTTTGCTTCCTTTGTTTCCAATTATCAAACTCAAACATGGACGAGGAACAGAAACCTTCGAATGGTTCATGTTTTCAATATTATCTTGGAAATTTGGTGTATGTGTAGAAAGATACGATACGGGTTGATGAAGGCAGTAATATGATTGGTCATAGTAAAATCATATAATTAACATGTTTATAGATAGAGATATATTCGATTCTACTCTCATCCTGAAAAAACTTGCAAAACCATATTAGATTAGATTAAAAAGAGTATCATATCTATGAATTTAGGTTGTTCAGACTATAGATTTATACGAGGGTGTTATTTATATATCAAATAAATACATTTAAAAATTAAATTTAAATTCAATAATATAATTTAAATGTAAAAAAAAATTACTTTTATCTACTATTTAAAATTTTTAAATTTTAAAAATGAATCAAATTAATATGTTGATCGGACATAATATTGGACAGACCAAAAAAATTGCAGGGTCGATACAATTTCTTTCAATAGCCTATCGGGCCAAGTCGACCCATATCATAATTCTAGGTACAGATCATAAAATGCTCTTATTTTTTTTTAAAATATTTAGCCTAATCTTTACTTAAATTTAAAGTCAACTATTAACTAAAGTAAATTAATCTCTTTTATAGAGTAGTAATTGAATTGAACCATAGGATACCGAATTGAACTGCATTATCTTAAAAAGGTTAATTTTTTTTAAAGAATAATGGATTGAACTTACCTTTGTTATCTTTTAAAGACTAAATTTTATTTTTTAATGAAATTATTTAAATTGAATTGAACTGTAATTTATGAGATTAATATATGTGCTTTAAAATGATATGTTTATTTATAATAATTCAAACGATTTAGAGAGAGTTCTACTTCAAATCGTTTGAATTCAAAATTCAATTCCATTAAATAACTATATAATTTATTTCAATTTCATCAAACGACTCAAAACTAAGATGATCACATCTTATATTAGTTATTTAAAAGTCTCTATGTAATTATACAAAACTTTTATCCCAACTTTTAATCGATATGAAAATTGGGTCGAAAAAGTTGGAAACTTAATTTTAATATATACTTATAAATTTATAATATATATATATATATATATATATATATATATATATATATATATATATATTCGTAAATGTATAAATAAAATTTGAATGATTGGTATAAATTATGATATTTTAAATATATAACTTAACATATGTATATATATGTGAGATTTTAAAATATTAAATTTATTTTTATTTTATGTGTTTTCTTTTAAATTATGATGATAATGGGTTAAGGAATATTACAAAAAGAAATTCTAAGTAAAAATAGATTGAAGAGAATTATATATAGTTTCTTATTTGTTGAATATTTTATTTTTCTTAATATATGTATATATTATAACTTCATAAAAAGTAGAAGAGTATTTTGAAAAACTTTAAAATATAATATAAATATTATTTAGATATTTTATAATATTATCAAACGGACCTTTAGAATAATGCATTCAGCATCAATCCTCTCTCCATGTTCAGTATAAAACAACAAAAAAAAAAACGTCAAAATAATAAATAAATAAAAACAAGAAAATATTAACTTGTTTTTTTTTATGCTAAACTTCTGTTTGTTAGCAATAAATGTGAAAAAAAATGCCGGAATAAGAAGAAAAAAAAATTAAATACATGTTAACATTATCCACGTGCTTTTCGTGAAACATATTAAAGAAGAAATATGAAAAATAAATAAAGCGTGAAAAATAAAAAGGTATTAATGCGCTTTTACTCTTTATTTCGAATGAAATTATAAAGTTGTATTAGCAATTTAATCGAAAAAAATAGTAGAAATTATATTATGTTTAAAAATTCACTTATTAGTTTTGTTTAAATTTATTACTTTATTTTAATAAATTTTACCGTAAAAAATAATCAAAATAATCTTATTGTAAATTAATCACTTTAAGTTAAATTCGCAGAAGATGTTTTTTATTGAATAAGTACTTGATTAATTTTTCATACAAAAGCCATTAACAATAATAATCATCATCATCATTTTAAATATTTTTCATTAATTTATCATTTAAAATCTTAATATTTTTTTATACCCATATAATTTATTTGTCAACTCTTTCCAAAAAAAAAACTTTGTTCTTTCTCTCTTAGACGAGAATTATTTTTTATTTCTGCCCGTTTACTTGATTCGATCATATATTTTCGTTATATTATAAATATTTTATTTTAAATATGCTAAAATTTTATATAAATTAAAAAATAATATAATACATATGTTTTTTTAATTATTCGTACAGTATCAAATTCATCCTATAGATCCTTATTGAAATGCGAATAATCAAGATAATAATGTAAATGGTCATAACTAATACGTTGAAATTTGTGTATTATTAGTGTCAAACTTTTACGCCATTATTGATTGTTTGTAGGATATAATTAATTTGCTTTTCTAGAATCACATATATCAAGAATATTTATCTTTTAAGTTTAAAAAATCACAACTCTCAATTGGAGTTGTTAAAGGAATAAGATATATGCTGGGTTAACATATATTATTAATTAACTTACACTTAGTGGTTGTGATAAATACATTTTTAAGGACTTACAATTAGATTGACTAGTTAATTTATAACACAAAAAAAAAAAAACTAATATGCACTAAATTTATATCTATAATTGACTGATATCGTTGATTAATTATGGATTTCACAAACGCTCACATCAAATCACGGACACCAAATAATACTATTTAATCGTTGTTTTTAGCTATTCGCAAAACTAATTTATACATTATATTTTTGGTGAAAATATGTCGTTAGAATTTAATGATCGCACGTTAATTCGAAAACCGAACATAACATTAAGCATTTACATTATTCCTAACTACATCCATCTAAATATCTACATGACGCAAATGCAGATAATATTTACGTTCAATGATTTGATTCAACATTAAAATACTAATTGATATGCAATAGATATATACCAGTGGGGCATAAGTTTAGTGACTATAATCAAAATTTGAAATCATCACATTATATAAATTGTTTAAGCCTTACCCTGCAGGCTCATTGAAAAAGTGTTCAGCCATTAATTTATAACATAATCAAGACTAGAATGAAAATTGACATTTTACCAACATATAATATGCTTCCCGATTAGTTTCCCTTTTTTGTTTATTGTTAAATCACTTCCACCTTTAGCTTGAACTATATATATAGAGAGAGAGAGAGAGATTTTTGGTTTATTTTCACTACAACAACTTATCTTCGGAAACGTAAGTGCAATTGAAGTGAGTTTTGTCTTCTTTTAATATTTTTTTTATATATAAGCAGGATAAGAAAGTTGTTTAAGAAACTTAATTATCTATCAAGTGTAGTGGATCTGGTTAGAACGTTGAAACGGACTCTAGCATGAGCAATGACTCAACTTTACCAAAGGAAAAAGTAGAGTCCTTTGTGAGAATGGAGAAAAGTTAGGGAGAATGGTTGGATGAGTCTCATTGATTCTTACATGAATATTACTCAAAGGCATGTTAATTTAGCCAACAAGTACCTTTCTCACCAACTATTACGTTAACCACTAACCTCTCTCTCTTAACCATGGAATCCACCCACCGACGTTTCCCATTTCTTGCTCCCTCTTCTCCTTTTGTTTTCTTCTCATTCATTCCAACCAATCTTATCCATATTAATTTCACTACAGTTTACACGCCTCCTCCTCCTCTCACTTTAACACCCCTTTGCTCTCTCCTCATCCAAACACAAAGGATCAACCAAAAACAATACATGGAACCAAAAAAGAACAAACATTGAAATCCACGAAACCCAAAAAGACTATTCATAAATATAGAAAACATCATAAGTGGTGGCCCTTCTTCAAAAACAGTAGACACCTAAAATCAGAATCATGATCATCTCCTTCCTCACTACAACAATACGAGTCAACATTAAAAAGAAGGAAAAAACCAAAAAAAAAAAAAAAAAAAACAAAAAAAAAAAAAAAAAAAGTCCCTTCCTATATGATCCTGAGATCATTCATCCACACCACCAATCTAGCATATGGATCTTTTCAATGATATAGCTGCTACCATCTTTAACTAGCTGTCACTAAAGTAAGTTACCGTCTTCGCCTTATCCAAAATTTTCCAAAAAGAAAAAATTACTACAAATATGGAATCCTATCCATATCTTCTCTCTCTCTATGTAAATATATTATGATTAGATGAAAGATGAAAGAAACCTAACTCTAATACCCATTTGAACACTAAATATGATTAATCTTCGAAGCCCACTTTCTTCCAAATGGCATTTCTGACACTGCGCAAATCCCTGCCTTTGAGAGTCCTTCCAATCCCTTCATGCACCGACAGAGAGGCCCCTCTTGTCCTAGCGAGATATTCATGTGGGGGTACCCTCATCGTAAGCCCTTGTCCTTGGTTTCGTTCATCACCACCAAAGTTGTCTTCTTCTTCATCACTCTCCCACCTGGGGTGGTCCTTGTAGTCCTCTTTCAAGATCTTGGACCAATCGGGTACGTTAATGGGCAATGACGACGCTGAGGGCACTCTGTCTCTCCCTCCTCCTCCATCAACCTTGTTGCTATTATTCCTCGAAGCTCTCTTCGGAACAGATCGCGAACCCGGAGAGGGTAACCCCTTTTTGCTGTGATCCGTGGCGGAAGAGTGGTGGTTCCACAACTCGGCCTCGTCGAACTCGAACATGCCCTCTTGGGGTTGGCTGAAATGGGTGTCAGAGGTTGTCGGAAAGATGTAACGACTGGGCTTTGAAAGAAAACTCTTCCTTGACGCCATTGATCAGAAAGCTTGTTGGTTTCTCTCTCTCGTTTTGTTTTTTGTTAGCTTGTAGGTGGCTTTGTTTTCAATTCCCAAGAGTTGAAATAAAACATTTATTTATATTGGTTTGGAGAAGTGGATAAAGCTAAACCCGGTGTCTCTATTCGGTGTAGTTGCCCTCACTTCTTTTAACGTGAAGCTCCCTTTCGATCTGCTTTATCTTGGATTCAGGAATGATGAACTAACACGTTTTATTTTAATAACAACTCTAACCAAGGTTGTTTATCTATCTTTTCCAACCAACAATTTCACTAATATTTACTCTTTCATCAAACTTATTTATTTTTTAATTAATTTTATAACTATTTTATTTGTTGGTTTTGTCATTTTTTCTAAAAGTTTAAGATGGCATCATAACTATAGAGTATTAATTAATATTGTAAGAGATAGATAAGGTTTTACTAGTGATTAAATGAAGCCATTAATGATGATGGAGGGTGTATGCGAAAAAACGTGGGGCAGGGAAAAGGGTTTTAATATTAGAGAGAAAAGACATGTAGGATAAGAATGTGTTGTGGGTGAATAAATGGATTTGGAACAGACAAACCAGGAAATGACACGTTGGCAGCGTAAGTTAGCATGGTTGAACTTAAGCAGTTCACGTCTTTGAGTGAGTGAGTGCTGGAAAAGAGACAGATAAGGGCCAAAGTCATGGAGTTCCAGAAAACGCACACGTGGACCAACGCAATATTGCATCTGTTAAAAAAACTCGTGCACAAAGTAAGACAAAACTTCTACGTTTAATAATAATTTATTATCTATACTCTTCATTAATTCTTCTCTCACATCACTTTCTAAAGGGTTTGGATATACTACAATTCTCATTTTTTTTATATTTAAATAAATCCTACCAAATATATTTAAATATGGGTTAAATGTGTTTCTACTTTTGTGTACGATGTATTTATTTAGTTGTGTGAATAAAATCATCACCTACATATGTCGTAAATGCAATTTTTTTTAATATAAAAATGTCTTCCTTAAACTTATGTTAATGAAAATAAAAAACTACATGTAATCTACTTTTATAAATGAGAAATCGAAAAAAGAATACTATCTTTGAACACTGAAAATAACTTATGGCGGTTAAAAACTTTTCTAATTATGTAATGTTTAACTATTAATGATAGTTGTTGAAATTTATTATCAGACAAAAATTAAATAGATAACAGTTTCAAAATTAAAAATTATAAAATAAATTATTTTAATCAAAACGTATCATCTCTTTTTATATGAGTCATTCAAATCAAAATTTGAATTTTGTCAATAATATAATAACATTGAATTTTGCGTTTCTTGAAAACATCAGTAATTTAATATAATTTTTTAAAATTTAAACTTGGGATCAATTTGTCATAAATTTGATGAGGTTTTTTATAACTATATAATAATTTAAAATGGATAATCAGCACAGTAAAAACTCTAGGAATAATATCGAGAAATCTAAGCAAACTAGATGAATTAAAGTTTCGTTCAATATATTCAATTTATTGAGAATTTTTTGCATGCAAAGGTTTTCTTTAGAATTGTTAGGGTCGTCGCTGGTCACTTTGATTTGATTCTGTACCAAATGGATGAGAATATAGATTTGGTAAATGATTGTTTAAGATAATATATCATGTAGACCAATAAAATTAGTTTAGAAATTAATTCTGTAAACTAAAATAAAACCATAAGAACGTGATATCTTTATATAGGTATACGTAGTATTAAAATGATTTAAGGATAAAATGTAATTAATTAGATTATAGAATTTTACGAAGAATACATACACTTTTGAAAAACAAAAAACAAAAATTCAACAAAACAAATTATAAAAATTTATTTAGTTCCACCAAATACTCTGGTGTATTGTGTGATAACTTCATCCAAGATTTATCCATCTCTAAAAGTAAACATGTGCAATTAATTAGCATGATATCATTAATAAATGTAAACTGCATAATTATATTCTTATCTCTCATTCCATCCCAATTTAAGAACTATACCAACATATCTAACTATTAAAAAGAAATTAAGTCATATGTATTATCCCAACCCATGTGTTAGCGTTGTAGTCTTGTTCTGATGCAATTAGTGGACCAAAACCTAGCACAACATAAATCATATTAAATAAACAATCTTATCTTGATATTAATTAAATAAATAATAAAACAGTTTATTCCTGATAGTATATAAGTAACAATCTTTCTAATATGAGATAACAGGTATATTATGAAGTTAAGAACAGGTCACTAGATGTAGCAGGATAAATAAAAGCTCATTTAGCAAGAACAATAAGGTATTGGATATTATATACAATAAACTAAAAAAAATGAGATACTAACAAATGGAACAACAATAATCCTCAAAGTTTTATCTTTACCATTCCCAATTCAACTTTTAAAAAAAAATAAAAATACAACAATTCAAACAAGAAATCAATGCTTACAGATAACTGTAAAAAATAGTTGAACAAACTCCAGAATTAACACCATGGGCAACCACTCCAAAAAGAACCAAACTTGATGTATAAATAAAGCCAAGATATGTTACTTGAAGTTATTGACTATAAAAGGTTAATGCTAGTATTTTTTATTGAACTTGGCAAACAGCCAAATAATGAAGCTCAAGTTGGTATATGATAACTATATCATAACTAGTATGCAGTAGAGGGAGACAACAAGACAAATCCAATGGACATGTCAATGATTTATCACGAGAGGCAACAAGAATCATGTATGCTTTGTGATTATAAGTTTGAAAATTTAACATGTTTTTTCATTAATAGATAAAGTTGAAAATTCATCAAAAAAAAATTATAAATTTTGGTTAATAGTAACCATTTGAGATGAGTTAGGGCATAATATTTTTCTTCGTTTGAAAAAACAAAATATCCACTACTAGGAATTCAAAAAATTACATAACTCCTTTGAAAAGGGATGAATTGTTATTTTATTATAAAGTATTTACTAGTATTTAAAACAAATACTGGTAATATAGACTTACTTATCTATAAAAAAAGTCATTATTTAATCTCCTAGGTTATACGTAAAATAATGTAGTATTTGCATATAATGTGATCTTTCTTTTCCACTAGTGAATATAGATCAAAATAATGTATATAAATAAAAATGTAATTTTCATCTTAGAAATCAAATTTTATGATATAGTTATCAAATTATATTAATTTAAAGTATAAAACTTAAAATGATATTAAAACTTATTTTAAAGATAATGGTTAGATTAATTTGTCACTTACTTTTTTTTAACAAAATTTGATTAACTAGTGAAAAGAAGATGTTATTGCAATAGTATTTATTTTAAGAATACCTTCAAACTTTAATCTTTCTCTTCCCATTTTCTTCCTCTTGCTTCCATCATATTCTTACCCATTTCAGCTTGTGAATATTTTAGTTTCAACTTTCAAATCATTTTGGAGAAAAGGAGTCTAAAAAAATGTGTGAATCCTGATAATGCGTACATGTTGGTTGATATTTTCCCTGTAGAACACTTAAATAAAACACCACGTAAACCACATGTTTTGGAAAAAAGTAAGAACCGTAGCTAGGAATGGAATAGCCCTGAACCCTATCTCATATTAAGATATGCATGGGAGAGACTGTATAAGTCAAGTGGCTTAATATATAACTTCATTGTTTTATTATCTTCTACTATTTTTTTTTTTAAGTTTTTGAATAGGTTTTTATCTATTTTTGAAATATAATAATTTAATTTCTTCCTTCAAATTGATAAAATGTGGTTAAAAAAGGTGCAATGAGATAATTATGTTACTTAAACGTCTCATATTTTTATGAGATATAAATTAACCACACTCTTCATACGTTATATTTTGTAATAATATTATTTTTAATTTAATAGAAAACATTAAATTATATATAGAGTTTATAAGAAAGACATGTAATCAAATTAATAATTTTAAAAAGAGTAAATAATCGTTTGGTTACAACAACATATTTAGTTTTTAGTATAATAATAAAACGATAATTTTGATGAAAAATTTTAATTTTATTAATTTTGTTTAAATTTTATTAATAATTAAAATAATTGCATACATATTTGGTAAAATAATGTTTATTCAAAATAAAATAAAATAAATTAATGTTAATAAATTAATATATAATTAACATCGAATCAGCTTTTTATCATTTGTTTTTTCCATTGTAAAGTTAATTTTCCCTCTAATGAACACACGTAACAATTAAGTTACTAAAAGACCAAATATATGTCCTCTCACTTATATTAATACGAGTTTAAACAAAATCAGAATTAAATAATTAAAGTTGTTTTTATTGATACTGTAGTTTTATTAAACTTTCATATAACGAATGATATTATATAATTTACAGTATACCATAATAAGAATAAAATATAATTGTAAAATAAAATGTTAATAAGATGAAGAAAAAATGTATATAGTATTATAATATGCTGTATTAGTAGGTCCATGAGCTTTAAAATTAAAAGAAATATTTCACAAGAGACTCACCCGTGTATGTTGAATTATGAAAGGCCGGGAGAGAAAGGAAGAGAGAAAAATAAAATAAAAAAAATGTGATATGAAAATATTAGTAGATAATTAAAAAATAAGGAGAAAGCCTGTAAAATTAAAGGAACACAATATTAGAAAATTTGCAGTTAGGCCACACATGGAAAAAAGATTGGCACATGAGAAGAATGTGTGCAGAACACTTTGCAATCAGACTTTTAAATGTTAATATTCAACTTTTTCAACTTTAAGACTGCATTAATTATTTTTGTTAATATTTAATAAATTTATAAATATATCTGTTGTGATATACAAATAAAAAATAAAATAAAATATACAAATATTTTTGTTGAGATAAAGAAAATTTATCGTATTTATAAAATTTTTCAGAAAAATCTTAAATGACAAAAAAACGGACGAAAGATATTTTTCTTTTCAGACAAAAGAAAACGTGTTTTAGTTTTTCAATATAACATAAAAAAATTATGAATATGAATAGAATTAAAATAAATTTTAAATTTAAAAATATTAAATTAAAATCTTTTCACAGAATACCAAAATTTAAATTATTTTTTATTTATTTTTTTAATTATTCATTTTATTATAACATAAAAATGCATATTAATAATTAATAAATAAATTATAAACGCTATATCTATATATATATATATATATATATATATATATATATATATATATTAAAACATAACTTACACATTTATATATATAATTAATGTACATTGACTCATTTAACTTTTTTTTTTATAAAAACGTTACTTTCTACTCAAATTTTTTTAAATTCACGAAAAAAATTTAAGACAATCAAAATATCTTTTTTTTTTTTGTGTTTTTTTTAATAATTTATTCCTCAGTTTTTCAATTTTCATTACATTGTTTTCTCTGTCTGCCTTTCCGCCCAAGATCCAAACAGGCTGTAAAGAAACAGCAAAATGTGAGCTAAATATATTCCGTATTATTATCTAGTTTCATTTATAATTAGTTATTTTAATTGACATTATTATCATAACTGCATTTATTATTATTATTATTTGAAATGGAAATGTTATTTTTGTTTGTACACATTGCCAATATTTATTAGAAAAAAAAAACAATTCTGCTAAATTGAGCAGAATAATGTTACGTGACATAGCTCTCTTCCTGACATGTATAATATTTAATTTTGAATTTTAAGAAAATAAAATTAGGTTGAAACACATAGGTTAATTTCACATGTTACATGTTTATACTAAAAATCTTAAATATATTTTTTTTCTTTGACAGAATCAAATGTCTCTTTAACTTTATACGTTTTATCGAAAGAATCAAAATCCATTCATGGATGTTTTCACATGTTACATGTTTATAATAAAAATTCATGACAACTGTCATTCAAGCAAAATTTGATTCCAGGTTCAGTTATTAGTGATTGGGACTCTTTTCTCAATTTAATTTTTTTTAAACAACGAGGATAAAAAGCATTCTCAATCACACAAGAAAAAATATCCAAGAATTTTACAAAACTTATATATTATGAAAAAAAAAATATTTTATTGAGAGATTGAAGGTGAGAAAACTCAATGTGAACAAAAACACCTTTCTAGAAGTAGGGGAGACGTGCGAAAGTTTAGAGCAGCGAAAAATAAAATAAAATAAACAAACTTATTTTGATACTAAATAAATACATAATAAAATATTTTATTTCTTATATTCCTTCGTAAGGTGAGCAATGTATGATAATGATGTTTAGTTGAAAATGTTTAGAATAGAAATTTTGTAAAAGCATCAGCAAACTTATTAGCAAAAGAAACATAAATTATGTATAATAACTTTTCTTATACCTCGGCATAGATGAAATGACAATTAACTTTAATTTGTTTAGACGACTTATGAAAGTTAGGATTTTTTTTTTTTAATTTCAATGACATATTTACTATTAAAATAATGGTAAAAGATGTTAGAATGTGAAAGTGAACATTTCAAAAATACATTAGTCATTATAATTTATGTATAACAAAAGTTAAGAGGTGATATTAAATTTATTTCAAAATAATACTGGAGTCCAATAATTAAGGAAATTTAAACAACACGGAAATACAGTTTTGAAGAAAACTTATGAAAAAAAATAGAGAGAAATAATATCGTTTATAAGAAAAGAAAACAAGAGTTATTCAAAAAATAAATAAAAAATATGTTATTAGATGAAGCTGCTAAGCTAAAAATTAAGTGGAGTGTACTTAAACAAAAGGAGAAGTATAAACAGTAAAGTCTAAATTTAGCTGTGTACTACCCTGCTATGAGCCCAACAAAAAAGCCCAAATATAACGGATCCCATTAAATCAAAACTACGTTTTTTCTTCTTGCACCCTATATTGTTTTCCTGTAACCCTTAAGCACTTTACATCAACAAAAATACCCTTCCCAATGACCAAAAAGGAGTGAAGTATTTGAAAAGTTGTAATCTAAAACATTATAAAACACGTCTCAAACACCTTTCCAAATATTAGAAAAAAATTATTGAATTATGTAAAATAAACACCATATAAAATGATTTTAAATGAAACATTTAAGAAAAAATGCATTACGAGATTATATTTTCACCGTTCAGAATTACAAAATCCATCACTTCATTTTTTTAAATGCATCGACGTTGAGGCTAAACTAGAATTTTAGAGAATATAGAGCACAAAAAGAAATCCAAAGTTAAACTGGTTGGGTCTGGTGAAGAAAACTACAGTCCAATGGCCCATTATTCTTGTTCTGCTAAATATATTTTCCTTTTCATTCTACAATTTAAAAATGATATACATAACTTTATTATCTCGTTTCATCTTGAAAGTAGTTTTTGAAATTATAAGAAAAAATATTATAAAAAAATACATTCCAAAATATAAAAAGATATATGAGTAGTTTAAAAAATATTTTTCACAATATTTTCAAAAGTATTTTTCTGGAACACTATTTTTTTTTCATGTTCCAAAAGTAATTTTGAAATATTAAGAAAATGAAAATGTATTTTACTAAAGAGAGTGTTTTGAAAATCAGTTCCTAAAACAAAAATTTCTTATGATTTTAAATAAAAGAAGAGTGTAGGTAGTAAAAAGAGGAACTGGAAATAGTAGGAGTGTAAGAAAACCCATTGAGATCAAGAAAGCCCATAAACCCAAGCAAGAAAACAAAACCCTAGTTAGCAACTTTATATTCCCAACACGGTCACAAACCCTCGACCGCAAAACCCTAATCAACACCACTTCAGTGAAGAAGCCACCGGTTCAATGCCACCGAAGTTCGATCCCTCGCAGGTGGTGGACGTGTTCGTCCGCGTCACCGGTGGTGAGGTCGGCGCGGCGAGTTCCCTCGCGCCGAAGATCGGTCCGTTGGGGCTTTCTCCCAAGAAGATCGGTGAAGACATCGCCAAGGAGACTGCAAAGGACTGGAAGGGCCTCCGCGTGACGGTGAAGCTCACCGTTCAGAACCGTCAGGCGAAGGTGACGGTGTTACCCTCCGCCGCCGCGCTTGTCATCAAGGCCCTCAAAGAGCCCGAGAGAGACAGGAAAAAGACGAAGAACATAAAGCACAACGGAAACATCTCCCTCGACGACGTGATTGAGATCGCGAGGGTGATGAGGCCGCGCTCTATGGCGAAGGATCTCAGCGGAAGCATCAAAGAGATCCTGGGGACTTGCGTGTCTGTTGGGTGCACCGTCGACGGGAAAGATCCCAAGGATCTACAACAGGAGATTTCCGATGGCGACGTTGAGGTTCCTCTTGAATGATTTTGATAAATTTTCATTGTTCTTCTTGTTTAGAATGCTTCTGTTTTTGGCGTTATAATTTTGTATTTGGTTTAAATGATAGAGGAAATTGTTTTGCTTCGGAATGATAGTTCCTTGTGTCGGTTGGTAAATGGTAACACATTGTTAGTATCTGAGTAGTTTTGAATGGATCGGTAATATTGTACCTGAGTTTTTTTCTTGCATGTTGTATTTTTGAAAGTTCCTTGTGTTGGTTTCATTTAGTGTGCAAAGTTTAGTATATTCTGATATCTACCTCATAAAGATAGAATGAGCTATTTTTTTGTTTTATTTCCTAGTGAATTGTTTAGGGTAGATTTGGTTATGGATTGCTGATGATATTTGGTTATGGTATATATGTGCAATTTGGAATGCATTTGGAGATTAATTTGGAATTCGGTTAGGTGCACTGAAAGAATGCCCACATTCTGATTATGTAAAAAAATCTTCTACTATACATAAACACAACGAGAAAAAGGTGGTATTTCACTGTTATGCTAAGGGATATGAAAATTAAACTAGAAAAGTGTTTAAAAATTTAGAATATTTTGTTGTATAGAAATCATATAGCGATTTTGGTCCTTGTCTTTAAAGATATTTTGCCATGCTTTTGTTTAATACACCAGGTAACATTGATTCCCAAATTTCTTTACGCTATCCATTAATATCTGGAAGTATTGTTTCATTGTTGAATATTTGTTAAATATTTGGTATCATGTTAGTGGGATGAAATTATTATGAATTGAAAACTTGCGTAGAATAAGGGCTTCTTTTACTAAAATGGTTCAATGTTGTCCTGAATTTCATCTACTATACTGTTACAATTTCGTCTTCAATTTATAGAAATGGCTAAAAGTTTACCCGAGCCGTTCCTACAAATATTTGGATGAAATAACAGAAATTGTTATTCAATGCACGATTCCGACCTTGTATGCGTTCTTGTTAGGTGAAGAATGCTTTAAGAAGCACGATTTCCATTTTGTTTTTGTAAAATTTGTGCTTGAAGATATTATGAGATTTGTTTTCCTGGAAGTTAACTTCCATGCTCGATTCCCTATTATTATAAGAAAATAATAAATCATATTCTCAAAATCTATCTTAGATGGTGATTAATACATTATTAGTATAATTTTTATATTAATAGTTTTTAATGTTTTGAGTTTTTAGATGTAATTTTGATATAGTTTTATATTTTCAGATGTTATTTCAGATAATTTAGTTAATAAATTAAACTAATATATTAGTTGAATGCAATTTTTGACAATAATAAAAAAAAGAACCGTAAAGACTCTTAATAGAGTGAAAACGAATTTATTGAAGCGGGGAATCATTTCAAAGTAAGAATTGTTTATATGGACATTTCTTTTGATTCTGATGTTTGATTTACAATATTTTTTTTCTTATTTTTGAATAGTTATGGGAATGAATAGTGGGTAATAATAATGCGTGTAACACTTTATTACACTATCTATATATATATATATATATATATATATATACGCATATATATACGTATTTTATACTTAATTTTTTAATATTCATATTTAGGTTTAACTATTTAAATACATGTGAATTTAAATTAAAAGAAAAATTAATTGTAAATTAGACAATTAGATTTAATATAGAATAATAAGTCATTTTTGAACAGGGTTATTTGAGTATTACACTAATATAAATATAAATTATTACACTAATAAATTTTAATAATTAATTAATAATTAAATTCATTGTTATTTTTAATTTTATTTATCTTTGTAACTTTTTTAACAACACTAACAAATTTAAACTATATATTAATAATAATGAATTATATTTTTTAAATTTCTTTATTAATGTTACGCTGAACAATTTTCAATATTTATAAATAATTATTCTTATTATTAATTGTATTTTATATATTGTTTATATTATTCATAATCTAAAAAGTGTTTCAAATATTAATAATTTCTACTTTTAAATATATTAAATATAATATTTGTATTTTATTATAATGCAAAATATTAGTTAATTTTATATGTTTTTTATATTTAAATATTATTTTATTAAATAAATAAATATATTACAAAACCTGCATGGAAATCGATTCTTTGGAATCGATTTTTCTACCGCGAAACCATTCACAAAAAGTTAATTTGATATATACGAAATCTTGTAACCAGAAATCAATTTTTGTTCCTCCACAGTAAAAGGAGTTTAGTTTTAGAAATAAACTCTTTTACGGGGTTATTTGAGTAATTTTATTATTTTCGGTTTATCTTGAAAAAATTTCGTCTTAAGTTGAACATGGAGAAAAACAAATAATCTCTATTACACGTCATAACTTAAGATTACAAATTCATCTGTAGAAGCTTTCTTGTATACTGTTTCTGTAATTTTATTTTTTATCTTTTGCACAAACTTATTTTAACTTATGGAGAAATCAATTTTTTTCTTCATATTTTTTTACATGTTTTTTGTTATTAGTTATGTAACTTTGGTGCTTTAATTTTTTACGAAATTTTTATACCTTAACTTTTAATTATTAATGAGTTTATTCTATTTTCAATTAATTCATATGTAACTTTTTTATTTTGGGCATTACAACAATAAAATTAGGGAAACACATTATACCTATGTTTTTTTTTTACAAGATTGAAGTTTGATTAACTTGTTTCTAAATGTAATTTTGTTATATCCAAACAAACCGTAATTTATAGTTTTAATTAGTGCAAATAAATTAAATTTTCATCTAAGTCTACAAAACCATCATATGTATCATGAAATTCTTCATCTCATCAGCTATAATATTTATTTTGTCTGTCTAGATTTTATTTTATGCAGGAATCTTGCATATGTTTGTTTGATAGCATGTTACATCTAACAAGTGTTGTAAGTGTTGCAATTTATCAGAGTAATCACTTGTTGCATGTTTTGGGTTAACTATAATAAGTGAATTTTTCATTTTATTTTTAAAGAATAAATAATATTTTAGGGTTTGTTTGAATTGGAAAGTGGATTTAAGATGATTTAAGAGGAAAGTGTATAAAAAGTTTGGTTGTTTGGATTAAGGGAAAGATGATAAGATTTGAGTGGAAAATTTATAAAAATTTGTGAGTGATGTGATATATGTGATTGATAAAATAATTTTTAGTAAATAAAATTATAGTTAAAATTAATTTAAAATTAAATATAATTAATTTATTAAGTATGATTAATAAATTATTATTATTTTAATTATTAAAATTATAAGATTATTAATTATTTTTAAATAAAAATTAAATTATTATTATTATTATTATTAATATTATTATTTTATAAATTTATTTTGATTATTATAATAATAATAATATTAATATTTTATTATTGTTATTTTATAATTTTATTAAATTTATTATTATTTATTAATTATTATTATATAATTAATTATATTTATTTTATTATAATATAAATAAATTAAATTTATATAATATAAAATTAAAATTCTCTCACCCTCCTCTCCCGCAAATCTTCACTATTTAGTGAAGAATTACTGTTACTCAAAAGCTTTCTCGAATTCAGGATTTTAAAGAATATTTTATTATTTAAAATTTAACTTTCGTTACAAACAGTAATTCACCGCCAATCAATCCTTAGAAACAAACAATGTCTTAAACTTTCAACCTTCTACTTATACTTTATGTGATTTACAAATTTATTATCCATTCTATATATTCTTTAAACTTAAAACTGAAAAAAAAGTTATGGACAATTAAAAATTGAGAGATCAAAATGGCACAAAAAGAAAAACGAGATTATGAATAATTAAATATTAATGAATTAAAACTGAAAAAAAAATTAAATACCAAAAGTAAAAACTTTGCAAAATATTGGAACCAAAATTTCAATTGAACTTCTATTTTTTATTTTACCTTTTGTCTTAAAAATAAATATATAGAAGGGTGTAAAACCATTGACACCGTGTGAATACTCTTGGAGATCCTCCAGAATGAGGAGGATGGGAGGGCTGTAAATCCACAATTTCCTTACCATATAACATAATTGATCGCAATTTCAATGAAATAGTTCACCTTAACTTTATCCCCATAAATATATAAATAAAAACTACTTTTTAATATTTAAATAAAAAAGGCTCAAACTATAAATATAAAATTACACTGTTATGACACACTAACAATGCTCATAAGAAGACCGAACAAAATATTTTCAAAATTGAGAAATTAAAAATAAATTTATACATTCTGCGTTTAATTTTATTTATTTGGTCATACTTTAGAAAACTGAATTGGTTTATCGCTAAGTTAATACCAGGAATCTTCTAGAATTTGCAATTGTTGACCTTTATTTACGTTCCCGTACAAAAAGCATCGAACACATAACACCTGTGAAAGAGTAACATGGCGTAAAAAATAAGAATGTGAGAAAATTGGTACTACAATTATTTATCACATACAAAGCAATATCTGATGGAGCAGAGAAAAAGAAGGAGTTGCTGACCTATTTTTTTTCTTTTCCCTCTAAAATAGGCAATTGAATAGCCTTTTAGGACGGAAGGCCTAGAAATAAGCATTAGCCACATAAACACACGTACGTGGTTTCTTAATTAAACACTAACAGTTTTGTGCTCTTCTTTTTCCTTGGAAGCTTCCTACGAATCTGTCATAAAAATCACATTTGATTTTATTCTCACGTGTACACCAACATATGTGGTGGTCGCAATCCAAAGACATCCTTAAAACTCGTGATTTTACCTCTTTATTTTAGGTTCCACTAATACTATATAAAACCACACAACCCTCTGAATTGTTCTCTCAGACTAAACCAAAAACCTCATTCACATCGACCAAGCGTATCTCAAACTCTCTTCTTTCTAACGTTTAGGAGGAGGAGAGAATTTCTTTGCATTCACAAGGTTCTGCAATTCATCGATGGCTAAGGGAATCAGAAACTTAAGTTCGTGGATGGAGGTTGCTCCGGCACCCATAATCCTCCCAACCAAGCCTTCCAATTCGCCTTCTCTGGAGACCATCACAGAAGAAGTTGCTGAGGAACACGGCGACAAAGCTTCCATCAAAACCCTCCTCAAGTAGTGGTTCGTGCAAGATTTTGAAGTTATGAAGATGATTCACTTGTGAAAATAAGCACTAGTTTTTCACAACAGCTTTGTAGAGTTAATTCATTTTTGTGCAATATGTAGTTCCTTTTTTTTCTTCTTTCTCCATCACTTAATCCCTGCATCCCTGCCTTTGATTTGGCACGAGTTGATTTAAGAAATATGACACTGCATTTTTTTTCCGCTTTTCACAATTCTCTTCTTTATTTTCAAATCAATTTTTTATGTGTTTAATTCACGTTTAATATTAGTGTCTCGCAAACACGTTAGCCTTAATCAATTAATATATATACACGATCAATAATGATCAAAAATTGGATCAGAGACATATATATCCAACCTCATGGTTTGTTATGATGTGAAGTATGAACTAATAGAGAAAAATAGAGTAATAATTTGTTTTAGGAAATTAAATCCCCTTTTTGTATATTACTTTGTGAAATTGGTCTACTTGCACCATCAAATATATTTAATTTCGTGTGTGGAATTGGTACTCCACAAATCTTGGATTCATATGGAAGCACTAATTTCTGGAAGAACTAATTTGTCATAGTTCCCCACGCCCCCATTGTTTTCCATTTTAAACTTTGCGGGTTCCTAACTTGATTCTTTGAATTTTTTAAAATTGGGATTAAATATTTACCAGTAAAAAATGTATTAATAACTAATTTCATTAAAAAAATTAAGTAATTGTCTTTAATAAAATATTTCTTCTCAATCATAATTTTCTAATTCACATAATTTTAAAATTTTATTCGAAGAAATATGAGTCAAATATAGCTCCCAAGTTTTTGAATCTTTATCACTGATATTAATATTAATTTGTGGTACTGAAAAACAGTCTTTTAGGTTAGGTAAAGTACTTATCATGCTTAATTAGGTTATAAGATTAATGGTGGATCCACTTTCTCGAAGTGAGATGGCAAGAGTGCTTACCTCTAAATCAGCCATTAGAGATTAGTTTGTGCGTTATACGTGTACCCTTGTTTCAGTTTCCACCACACACATTTGCTTAATACACCTACCACGAGAAGCACGTTTAGAATTGGGAAAAAGCTAAGTTACATAACGACAACTTCGTATTTACTTGATTTGTGATCAATATCTTCCTTTGGATACGTCGGTAGATATTGATGTCATTGATCAATTGTCCTCATTTGCCATTATTTCCAAGAAAAGGCAAATCAATATAGTAAGAGTACCATTTTATTAAGTGTAATTTAGCTTTTAAGGTAACTTTTATGAACACTTGTTGAAGTGGCATGCTTATAAATGTAGTGTATCATATCATACATCATCTTACAAATAGTTAATGAAGTCAAATAACTTACCCAATGACAAAATCATCCTTAAAATTTGAAAATGTTTTACAAAGATTAAAATTAGAAGAAGTTGAAAGTAAAAAAATATTTTAATTACATTTAAACGAAATATCAACACTATCTTTGACCTAACCTCTCATAAAACATTAAATCATAGTATAATAACAAAAGATTAAGATTTTCATACTTCTCTAAATCCTAAATCCTAAATTCTTAGTTGAAAAATAAAATTTTGGTCAAGTCAAGTTAAACATATATTTTATTTTGGTTTAACTAATCTTCCATTTAATTTTGTCATCGACATAATAATGTGATAGTTATTTTTAATTTCTCTTAATTAACATGTGTTTCAAATTTTTCTGGTTTATTGATTAATTTATTCTTGAAGAAAGAATAAACAGTAAAAGGAAAAAAATGAGTTAATTAATTAGTTAGAGATAAGAAGAAAGAATTAATAATCACACAATTCTGTTGACAAATCACACTATGTTTAGGCGAAAATAAAAAATATTTTAAGTATTTCATATAACAGAATTTTTAATATTAACTCAATTAAAAAAATTCAAATAAATCAAACGACTAGATCTTCAAACAAAAAAAAAAAATAAATACTTAACATATTTAGCAGAACAAATTTTTTAATACAAACTTAATTGAAAATTCTAAACTTGCGAGATAGTTAATTAAATCTATATAATTTATAAAAAAACAAAAAATTTACTATATTCTTAGGTTTAATATAAAAATCTTGAATGGCGACATTTAGAAAAAGAACAAAAGATTTGTTTTGGGCTTGTGAAGATTTAGCTTGAATACTGATTTGATTATTTTTAAAATATCCACGGTTGTGACCTTTCCTATGTCCTAAGCAATGGTTGCCATGAAACAAAAACCATATTTTCCCCGTGCGTTATTTCTTCGCCCCTTGAGATTGGTAATGCGTCATACTCGCATACATTAATGTTGTCACTTTGTAACCATTATAAAAGAGCAACCTCGGTGGTATTCCCTCTCAGAATACAATCCAACACTTTTTCTCCCAAGTTCATCAGAGAACTGAACATTCTTGTGAGTTGCCACATTCAAAAGTGTTGGTGCCATGGCAAAGGGAATGAAGTTTTTGGCCTACTATACCGAGTTTGCACCCGCACCACTGATTTCTGTGAGAAAGGTTTCACATGCCCCTGTGTTAGAAACCATTATCGAAGAGGCTGAAGAATGCGACCAAAAGTTTAGTCCCCACTAGCCATTAATTGCTTGTCAACATATACTTTTTGTTCAATTCAGTTTGTTGTGTAGAGTAGTGCAGTTTCACAATCGATTGAAAGTTTTTATTGTCGATTTGTGGCAATAAAGTTTTTGTAAGTTTATTTGTGTAGCTATGTTTGAATCACTATTAACCATGTAGATTAATTTTGGTTAGATCATATCTGTCCATGTCAAAAACAGCTATCGTGAATTGAAAGCGTGAACCCCATATTACTTAATTAATTAATTAAACAAGTTAAGAAAAAGTGAATCTTTTCTTGTGAACAGGACAAAAGGACGCAGGCTCAAAAGGCCCAAAGGAATAATTAGAGGAAAAAGTAGATTAAGGAATGCAATTACTAAAGTACAGAAACCTATAGGCCCAAGGATAAAAACTACAAAACAACTTCACAATAATTTTGTTTTAGCTTTTATAATAAATTCAAAACCAATTTATTCAATCTTTCCGTGTATTATTCATAATTAATAAAATTATTAATTTTAAATTTTAATTAATTAATAATATAATTACGAATAATTTATGATTTAACTTTGTTCTTATAAGGTTAAATGTGTCTTTTTAACCTTTTAGAATCTAGAGATGTTATTTGTATATTTTTTTCACTCATTTGTGTAGTCTTACTTCTACACTAATCATTAAGGTGTAACTTTTGGATTGTTCTTGTTGAAAAGGGATGGAATACATACAAAAACATTGTGACGTGCAAGTCAATAAGACGTAAAATATGTGTAATAAATCTAATAATCAATTATTATTATCTTGTAAATATTGTTTTATTTATAATATTTTAGTGGATATTACATGGATGACTAAGTTATGAACGTGGTTGAGCTGATAATGAAGTTGCGACTCTTATCAGTTGACAAAAAGAAGCTTAAGAAGGAGAATTTCTCTCAAGGTGTCAATCTCCTCCAAACCCGAAATAGGAATTCTTTGTTCGGAACGGTAGTTCAAGTGATGTTATATCCTTGTTTTGTCTCGATTTACAAATGTGTGAAGATGTTAGATTTCTCGTACTTCTTCTAAAGTTGAGATTGTGAACTAATCTAACCCTTACGATCTCTTCAAGTCCTTTGTAGAGTTGCAAGCTTGTGCATTGGTGGTAGGTCGACAATTAGGATCGAAATTAGTGAAGAGAGGTTCTATAGCCAAGATGGAGAAATTGAGGGTGGAGTTACGTGATGCTAAGAAATCATTGAGATTTAAAAGGAAAAGTTCTTCTTGAACGATAACTCGAGGAGTTTAAACAAGAAAGATCAGATTCAATAGTCAATCCTAACTCATGAAAAACTCAAAGTTTGCAAGTCGAGGATAAGGAAAAAAATAATCGAGTCTTTGAAAATAAAAATATGAGAATGAAGGAAGTCTACATAAAAAAAACAATCGAGTCTACTTGCACAAGACACTCTCACATATGATTGACACAATTAAAAATAGAATAGTGAGTGTAAAGTTAGAGTAGGATGAAGTGACTATTCTATGAAAAAATGAAGTTCTATTTGTATAATATGGTAGGGCAAGATTAGATAATTAGTTATATGATTCATGATGAATGATTAACTAAGTTATGGTGATATATTGTTACCTGCATATCTCTAGTCTAACGTAATAGAAATTAAATTAGTTTAATAAAAAATATAAATTATAATTTTAAATTATAAAATTAAAAAATAGATAATAATTAGAATAAAAGATTATGTAAATAAAAAATGTTACAAATAAGAGAAATAAATAAATAAAATATCACAACTATAATAAATAATATTAGTAAATAATGGTATTTTTATTTTGGTTTAGCTAATCTTCCATTTAATTTTGTCATTGACATAATAATGTGATAGTTATTTTTATTTTCTCTTATTTAACTTATGTTTCAATTTTTTTCTACTTTATTGATTAATTTATTCTTGAAGAAAGAATAAACGAGTTAAAGGAGAAAAACGAGTTAATTAATTAGTTAAAGATAAGAAAAAAGAATTAATAATCACAAAATTATGTTGACAAATCACACTATCTTTAGACGAAAATAAAAAAAAAATTAAGCATTTCATATAACAGAATTTTTAATATTAACTCGATTAAAAAATTTTCAAATAAATCAAACGACTAGATCTTCAAAAAAAAAAAAAAAACTAAAACTTTAAAAAAAAAAAAAAAAGACTTAAAATATTTAGCAGAACAAACTTTTCAATACAAATTTAATTGAAAAATTTTAAATTTGAGAGATAGTTAATTAAATCTATATAATTTATAAAAAAAAGCTACTATATTTCTTAGGTTTAATATAAAAATCTTGAATGGCGACATTTGGAAAAAAACAAAAGATTTAGCTTGAATACTGATTTGATTATTTTTAAAATATCCACGGTTGTGACCTTTCCTATGTCCTAAGCAATGCTTGCCATGAAACAAAAACCATATTTTCCCCGTGCATTATTTCTTCGCCACTTGATAATGCGTCATACTCGCATACATTAATGTTGTCACTTTGAAACCCTTATAAAACGGCAACCTCGGTGGTATTCCTTCTCAGAACACATTCCAACACTTTCTTCTCTCAAGTTCATCAAAGAACTGAACATTCTTGTGACTTGCCACATTTGAAAGTGTTGGTGCCATGGCAAGGGAAATGAAGTTGTTGGCATACTATACCGAGTTTGCACCCGCACCACTGATTTCTGTGAGAAAGGTTTCACATGCCCCTGTGTTAGAAACCATTCCCGAAGAGGCTGAAGAATGCGACCAAGAGTTTAGTCCCCACTAGCCATTAATTGTTTGTCAGCATATAGTTTTTATTCAATTCATTTTGTTCTGTAGAGTATTGCAGTTTCACAATCGATTGAAAGTTTTTATTGTCGATTTGTGGCAATAAAGTTTTTGTACGTTGATTTGTGTAGCTATGTTTGCATCACTATTAACCATGTGGATTAATTTTGGTTAGATCATATATGTCCATGTCAAAAACAGCTGTCGTTAATTGAAAGCATCACTCCAGATTACTTAATTAATTAATGAAACAAAAAAGTTAGAAAAAGTGAATTCTTTCTTGTGAACAGTAGAGAAGGACGCAGGCTCAAAAGGCCCAAAGGAATAATCAGAGGAAAATGTAGATCCAGGAATGCAATTATAGGCCCAAGGATAAAAACTGCAAAACAACTTCACAATAATTTTGTTTTAGCTTTTATGATAGATTCAAAATCAATTTATTCAATCTTTCCGTGTATTATACATAATAAATAAAATTATTAAATTTTAATTAATTAATTAATAATATAATTATGAATACTTTATGATTTAATTTTGTTTTTATAAGGGTCTATGTCTCTTTATAAGATTGATACTAATTGTAAGTCTGACTTCCATGTTGATCACCTATATGTAACTTTTGAATCGTTGTTGCTGAAAGGAGATGGAATGCATACAAATATCTTTCGACGTGTAACTGAACAAGAGGTAAAAGATGTATAATAAATATAATAATTGATCATTCTTATCTCATAAACATTGACCTATTTGTAATATTTTAATAACGAATGGGCTTGAATCAACTTTTAGGAGATTGATGTCGTCTAGATACTGTGTTGTACACTGAACCCTATGTTAGAGGTTAGGCTATGAGTCTTGAAAGAAAATTTTCATTTCTTATGGGCTTGGTATCTTCCCAGTTGTGCCATTATACTAGCCCCATAGGCTCTAGGCTAGTAATGTCTATCACAGGAGAGAAGGGTACTCAAATGAATGTTTTTACATGTTGTCATATTTGATTACCGACATCCATGTTTAGTTTCTTCTTGATGAGCTAACAATGAGGGTGCTAAGGGTGGTGAATGTGGTGCCTACACAACTACACCCTAATAGTTAGACGTTTCTTCAAGCATTTTGAGTTATATGTTGGGCGCTTCAATTAAACTCTATCATTAGGTTTCCCTATACTTTTATAGTACCCAACCAAGAGACCTAGTTGGTAGGCTATCTTTGGTTAGGCAGTCGTGAATTTGCTTCTTCACTTCTTATACTTTTTGTTAAAGTAATTTTTTAGGAAGGGAATTTTAGGTTATCATTGAGCTAACACGTTGTCAACATTTTTATGATGAGGATAGAACTAAGTTTTCGTTCTATTAGAGAAAAAATTCGATAAGGAATCATAATTGGATAAGATCAATGATGATCCTATACGACAATAGGATCTTACAGGTTCTCAATAAGCTTCCTCGCACGCTATCCATCAAGAATATTCTCAGTTTTTTTTTTCTCGTCATTCCCACACTGATCTTTACGGTATGCATTATTGTCAATTTGATACTCCTTTTTGTACCGATTTTAACTTGGCTAAATTGTCCATAACTTATTTCGACAAGAACTGATTATTGAGGAAAAAGGAAAAGATGTTAGTGGTCCTTTGAAAGAGGGCCAAGTTGTGAAGGTAGTTGAGTTGGTAGTGGAGTTACGACCCAATCAGTTGATAAAACGAAGCATAAGAAGAAGGAGAAGTTCTCTCAAAGACACCAATCTCCTTCAAATAGGTTGTCGAAACAAGGATACTTTGTTAGGAGTGGTAGTTCAGGTGGTGTGATGTGTCTGGTCTCAATCTATGAATATGTGAAGGTATTGAGATTTCTATTACTTCTTCCAAAGCCGAGATCGATCTAACCCTTATAAGTCCTTTGTGAAGTTGCAATCGTGTGCACTAGTGGTAGGTTGACAGTTAGAATCGAAATTAGTGAAGAGACTTTGTAACCGAGATGGAGAAATTAAGGGTGCAGCTGATTGATGCTAGGAAATCATTGAGATTTTAAAGGAGAAAATATCCTTGAACAACCAGCTCAAGAAATTTAAACGAGAAAGATCAGACTTGATAGTCCATTGCAACTCATGAAAGACTTAATGTTTGCAAGTCGAGGATAAGGAAAGAGATGACAAAGGTTAAAATGTGCAGGCTATAGCAAAACCTGACAAACATGGACCTTGGCTTATGTAGAGGAATAAGGAAAGGATGACGAGGGGTCTTACAGAGCTGAAGAGGTGTCTTCTAGCTCAACATAAGGAGGGTTTGAGTAAGGCCTTTTGCAAATTGTTCTTTTATACCAGGTCTTTATCATTGATGAGAGATTTGATGTAAGAAAATATGTGTACTATAATGCTTTGATGTCTGTAGAGGATATGATCGATGAAAACAAGATCGAGGTAGAGATTAAGATTCCTCCAAGCCCAAATGTTGATGTAAATGATAATGGAGATGATTAATGTTAATAAAGTTTCATAAGCAAATGAAAACATATTTTGGGCTGATAGAGTCTCGATGCTATCTTGAATTTTAAAAGTAAATATCTTTTATTGTGTTTATCATTTTCAGTAGGGATCATTTAGGATAAAACTTCCTCACCCGAATATTAGCTTAAGAGGGATCATGAGATGAAGTGTCATTGACCGAGACATGAATGACTTGGGAGTGATCACAAGGTGAAACGACGTCTTTGACCGAGATATTTATTTTTTTAGGATTAGTATAAGTAAGTAAGAGTACATCAACTTTTACATAAATCAACTGAAATAAAATTTCAAATGTGTTATCAGTGTCAATTGTCTAAAAAAGTATTTTACTTAATGTGCTCTTTTTGTAACTTCTTTTAAAACTCGAAAACGTCATTTTCAACTCGTCGAAAATATAATTTAGCTTTCCATAGATTACTCTCACAAAATTTTTCAACATCATCAAATAATGTTACTTCATGCTATAAATTTGGATACATGGGAACTGCATTATCAATTTAAATAATAAAAATGAATATATAATATTTGAACTAATAATTATAATAGGAAAATAAATGATAAATTATTTAAATTTTATATTTAAAAAAATAAATTTAACACAATAAATCATAATAATTTTATAGCTGTACTTTTATAATAATATTGAAATTTGAAAAAAATTATAATATTAATATTTGAATTAAGTTTTGTATTATTAGTTTGTTAAAAAATATCTAAATGAGTAATAAAAAAATGAAATTTGAGATATTTTTTAAAAGTAAATATTAATTAAATTCTTGAATAGTTTCAAATAAAAGTTAATTTATTTATTGTTGATATGTATATAATAATAAAGAAAATAAGTAAATATTATATAATCAATGTTTTTATCAAAATTAAAGTGTAAATATTTTTTTAAGTATTTGAAACCAACTTGATCCGAATATCTAATAAATCTATATTAGATAGTTGGTTATATAACTCATAATAAAATGAGTAACTAACTAGATTAGGATAGTTATAAAATTATGTGTCGGTTACAAGTATATCTTAAACATGGGTGGGTGTGACTTAATACAAATTGATTTAATAAAAAAATAAGTATATAAATTATAATTTTAAATTATAAAATTAAAAGAATGATGATAATTAAAATAAAATATGATGTAAAAAGAAAATGTTGAAAATAAAAAATATTACAACTACAGTAAATAATATTAATAAATAATGTTAGTTAGGAAATTAAAATAAAAAATATGATAGTTGAGTGATATTTTAGAAACTGTGAAAAAAACCACAGAATGAAATAATTTATGTGAAAAAAAAATATTATGTATGCAGTAAAAGTAAAAAGACATGCAGTGGAAGGTTAAGAAGCAAAACAGTGGCAATAGCTTGGGACAGTTTTTGTTTGACACCACACAGAAATTTCTGGGGATCTAGTCTCTCCTACTTCGCTTTCAGTCACAGGTACGCTTCTCTTCTTCCCTCTCAGATCTAAGCGATTCCATTGCTTTCCCTGTCCAATTCCACGCCGTTTCTTCCGCTTCTTTTCTCTCCCTTCTCTCTTAATTACCTTCATCTTCTTTACCCTGCAAAAGTATAAATTAAATACAAACGCTGAACTTGAACTGCACCTTTACTAGATTTGGATCTTTGCTTCTTAAATTATTGTATCTACTGAATTTCGATTCCGTGCTATGCTGATTAGCTTTTCTAGGTTTTCGATCTAAGAACAAATAATAATAACGATTTTGAGAAGTTTTTCAGGGGAAGTAATTAATCTTACTGATTAAATAAGAAAATCAATGGTTGATAAATTGATATTCCAACACATCTATGCCTGTATGTATTTTCACCTTTGTCGTACTTATTTGACACTTGAAAGTGAAAATTTCACTTTAGAGGAGTTAGATCCAACTTTAACCGAGTAAAATTTGTGATTCTGTAATTGGATGATCCCTGCTTGGCGTTAATTTCATTTTTAAGTTCACTGCGCCGTTTTCTGGGGTTTGGTTGCATTTTTCTTTTGCAAGATCGTGAATCGCGCCCGAATCTTAACAACTACAGTTTAAACTTGAATCCTGTGAAACTGCAATTTAAAAAACTTGACTCATTAAAACCCTAATGTTAGTCGTCGCAGACGTTGTTTGAAAGTGTTTTGGTCTTTGCAAATCAAGCTAATTACGATCCATGTATAATTGCATGCTTCCATTCTGTATGATTTTGCTATAATTAATTCGTGTACTGATTTTTCTCATCCTTTGTTTGGAGGGAGAAGAGTATTTGGTTGGTTATATAATTTCTTTAGTTCAAAATTTGAAGTTTTCATGATAGAATCAGTTCTGTTTTGTTACTGTTGCACTCCTTGCACTTTTCCGAATTCATAGTTTGAATCAAGACTGTTTTTTTGCCTAATTATTGATCTACGTTGCCGGAGTAGTTGCTTCGTGTTTGCTTTCTTGTAGGTTCAATTTAACCAATTAACCATTTGTAAATAGTTTCTGACTATTTTCATCACAGAATGGCATCCAACAGGGGTCAAGGTGGAATTCAACAGTTGTTGGCTGCTGAACAAGAGGCACAACGGATTGTGAATGCTGCAAAAGCTGGTATTTTCTACCTTGGTTATCTTTCATATCTTCCCATTTTTTGTCGGGATTTCGTCTAATTTTTGGTCTGGTTACGTGTTTTCCTTGAAAACAATTATGTCTGACTCAATTATATATGTCCAGAGAGACCTGTTTTACTCTCTAATCATTTTACAGAGGTCTTTTCTTTTTAACCTGGAAGGATGGATTATTGGTTTATGATGGGAATGAGTTTGTTTGCCTCTTCATACATGTGATTAAACAAAGAGTTTGATTGTATAATGATTTTACTTTCAGAATAATTCATGCTTGGTCAGAATAAAGATTTTATACTAATCAGGAATCACGTTAAAATTTTACTTTTAAAATAATTAGTCTAATTTTCATGCTTGGCCAGGATACATATTTTTAAACGGTCAATTAATCTGAAATAATCCTAAGTGTAATTTTGAAGTAGTTATAGTGAAAGTAGCAAACTTATATAGCGGTAATATGTAATTAGACGACAACATGAAAATATTCATGCCTGCACTTTATTGTAGTGAAGTTCTAAAGTATTAATAGACTTACCATGCGTAATAATCTTTGATTGGATGATTGTGCAAAACACATTTACATTGTTAAGGCATTCTAATTATATTCTAGAACAAACTCTTTTTGAAAATTATTGCTATGACATGAGAGTGCCAAACAGCCAACTTTCAGCCACCCCTCTATTTTTAGTATTATTGTTAATTATGTATTCTATCACAAGTATCTCTTTTTTTTTTTAACCTTATCAATCTGTCCTCTGCACGTCTGCTCTTAGAAAAATCGGCCAGGTTGAAACAAGCCAAGGAAGAGGCTGAAAAAGAGATTGCTGAATACAGAGCTCAACTGGAGCGTGAGTTTCAAAAGAAGGTTTCAGACGTAAGTCTATATGATTATATTTGATGATGTTATACTAGCCCATTACAGTATTGTAATTTTTATGCTCTGCCCTACATTACATTAATAATACAGAGTACTGGTGATTCTGGAGCTAATGTCAAGCGGCTTGAGCAAGAAACTGAAGCAAAAATTCAGAACCTGAAAACCGAGGCTGCTAAAATTTCAGATGATGTTGTCGCCATGCTTCGCACGTATGTTACAAGTGTGAAAAATTAGGACCCTTTGATATACATTGGCGCCGAGGACTCCTAAATTATGATTATTATTATTATTATTCTGAGTTCATTTTTTACTCTAGATATTGTGGTGAGGATAAGATTCTTGTTTTGGTTATAATGCTTAGTACCTTGCTGCGCTGTATTCGAAGAAATGACTTGAAATTTGTTAAAATAAACGGTTCAGGATTAAAAGGCGTGTATATTTGTGTTGGCGTTTTAACGAGTGCATGAGGACTTTAAGCTACATAGCAGATTTCCTCAACCCGATCCATAAACTGCATTTTTCTTTACAGTGGTAGATGAATGATGAGAGGTTGTCAAGAAGATGTTTTTGGGGTATTTAGTTGGAAAAGACAAGGTTGAAGTTAACCTTCTACAATAGGCACATTACGCACATGATACTATTTTTATGGAAGAGATTTTTTAAATAATATGATGGTCATTAAAAGATTTTAAGGTGTTTTTTAAAGGTGTTTTGAATTGACTTTGTGACTCAATTGTTACAAGGGCAGATTCAGATAAGTGGTGTGGCTTGAAGTAGAGGACAAATATATGCAAACTTTCTGAACAGTAGGATGGTTGAATTTCCCTTATTGTACTTGGAGTTTTTTATCGGAGCAAATTCAAGGAAAAAAAATTCATGGGTTCCCTAGTTGAAAAGTTTTCTAAGAAGCTGGCTTTATGGAAAAACAACTTGTTTGTCGGAAGGGTGTGTTTGATCAGATTAGTGTTTTTTTTCATCTTTTCCATTATTTTTCATGTCTTTCTACAATATGCCTAAATGAATTAATAGAGTTTTTGTGGGAATTGGAGAGGATAACCATAAAATTGCATGGGTCGTGTTGCAATGGGAATCATGAAAGATTAAGAATTAATGATATTTATATATTAAAACATGTAGCATTAATTGTTAATGGAGATGAGCTATTTTCACGGGTTAATGTGTTAGAATTCAAGTACGGTAGCTAAAGAAGTTGGGTTGTTGATGGCGGAGACACGAGGGAGGTGTGTGAAAGATAACACTTCCAGGTAATTCGATAATAAGGTGAGAGAAGTAGGAGATCGCAAAAAACAAGATTTTTGGAAGAAATGTGACTCTGAAGATTGTTTAGCTAAAGGTATGATTGATTACATTTGAACACTAAACAACAATGGTTGTTCATTTGAAATATGAGAGGGTGATTATTAGGATCGTTTTTCAATTAACTAAAAGAGTGTGAATATACACCATCTAACGTATTATTTTTGCATCATTTGGGGCACATCATATGTCATTCACCACATGGAAAGTCAATAGAACTAAAATATAAATAGGGTTAGTCAATCAAAGTCCTGTCCCAATCAATTCAATTATAATATCAGTTAAATAGGATTTACATATCTATAGAAAATATTAATTAAAAAGAGTATTAAATAAAAAGGTTGAGCAATTAAAAGGAGTAAAAATAAAATAAATAAGAAAATAGATTGATTCTTAATTCAACTCAACATGAGAATAGTTACTTATGTAGAGATAATAAGAAAAGTACAAAAAAAGAAAATAGAAGACTAAAGAAAAATGGCATAGTAAGATTAGAACGTGTTCTAATGTGTAGTATAAATTGATATCCTTCTTCCTTATGACTTATATATACATTTAATAATTTTCTTTGAGATTTGAATTCAGATTCGGTTTTAGATAATTTTTACAATATTTTTTCTCACATTTTATATAGATTTTGTTTTTTAAATTTTGTAGATTTTATTTTCCAATTTTGATTGGTGTGATATCAACAATCATTGATATTCTTAAGTTAAAGTCACTTAGACGACATGTGTTATTATATATAATTTAAAAGACTTCTAATGGGTAGGCGCTCCTTATACATTTTTTCCTAATAAAAAAATTTATAAATTTTTGTATATTCCATTAAAGTTAGATATATGGTATGTTCTAATGAATTTTTCATAAATATATTTAAAAAAAAAATTGAAATCAATTGATGCATTTGATTGGACAAGTTTTTTATAATGACTTTTATCAAAGTAAAATAGAAAAAGAAATAAAATTTACAATCAAGTGTGAAAATAAGTTAAAATACAATAAGGGGGTTGAATTGTGTTTTCCAAATTTTTTGTAATTTTGCAATATATTGTATGCATATTTAGATGATGATGTTGCTTAACAAATATATTACCAAGTTATTTTATTAAAAGTTTGTATCTGACGAGGAAAGTCAAATATACCTTCAAATATGACAAATGTATTGTCTAGAAAGCTTTTCAATACTTGTTTCACAAAACTTATCCTTTGATATTAGTTATATTAAATATCACACAATTTAAGGAGATAAGAGATAAAAAGATTCATACATTATTTTTATACTGATTTGTTAACAAATACTACATGCAATCTTTAATCAACAAATTGAGTTTTCATAAACAAACTATTATTACAAGATATAAATGAGTAAGTATTATTTGGACTTGGTCACTCATAACTAAAATTAAGTATTATTTGAACTATAATGGCTCTTAATGAGAACTGAGTGTTATTCTTACCGCAATCATTCCTGACTAAACACAAAGTATTATCCGGAATCAAGTCATTTGACTATTCAGAGTATTCTTTGAAACGTAGTCACTCCTGACTAAGATTAAAAGTATTATTTGGAATCCAACACTCTCGACTAACACAAATATTCTTTGAATCTCAACAACTTCTGACTGACATGAGTATTATTTGAAACTCAACCACTCATGACTAACACGACTATTTTTTGAAACACAATCACTCTTAACTAAGACAAGTATATTTTAGAATGTAGTCACTTATGGTTAAACAAACAAGGTTTATATAGTAACGTGATCACAAAGATCACAAAGTTTGCTAATTAAAGAGAGCTAACATCTTGCATCTCATATAAATTTTAATCACTCCACTGGTTTGCTATTTGAATATGTATATTATTCTTGTAAAGATCTAAACACTTTGAGCTCTGAACAACAAAATTGGTAGTGTTTTTTTTTTTACTTTTTATCATTAGGTTAAGTGTTTCTTTAACTTGACAGATTTATTTAAATATTGAGTTGAGAAAAAAATTATTGCAAATTCTTTTATACCTATGAAGATCTTTAAAGATGCCTTATTTTTCTTTTACCGACCTTCAGATGAATATTTTGAGAACTGACAAGATTAACTGAACTTAAATCAAAGATTGTACATAACAAATAATCTTTCTAAGATATGCATTAGAATACTTGTTAACGAGAACTTTTAAAATCAAACATTCTATAATTTTATTGTTTTAATAATACTTAATCAATATAAACAGAGATGGATAGATTTCTTTCTTTAACATAGATTTAGCTTGTTAATTTATTAAAAGTTCCTTATAGTTTTTTTTTTCAAGTTTTTTAATTCATACATTTGTTTGGACAAGTTTTTCGCAATGAGTTTTATCAAAGAAAAGTAGAAAAAAATTAAAATTGATATTTTCTTAAAATAAACTTACCTGTTAATCTTTCTTATAATTTAAAAAAAATTATTTTTAACTTATACATAAGCTGATTTCAATTTATAGAGAATTTCATTTAGTTTTTTTTTTCTTATTTTCCTATCTTAAAAGTATTTATAAAAGAAACTTGTCCATATATATATATATATATATATATATATATATATATATATATATACACAAAATAATATA
>Ga0209700_100892_pt1 | contig 60129 bp, 44 predicted proteins | sample SiratroredBW_FD_187528 | JGI IMG/M metagenome (GOLD analysis project Ga0209700, IMG submission 187528) | Root nodule microbial communities of legume samples collected from California, USA - Siratro red BW (SPAdes) (version 2) | ecosystem: Host-associated > Plants > Roots > Nodule | place: USA...
TTTTTTTTTTTTTTTTATAAAAATAACCATTGCTCACTAAATTTAAAATAAATGGTAAACATGAATGATATCATTCTTCAAGCAAAATATATATTAAAATAAGTTGTCTAACCAATATACAAGTTGATTATTATGATTACAAACTTGAAAATTTTATTTGTATGAGGAGGTTCTACAATGAAGTCTTCTTATTTGTCTTTTTAGTCTTTTATGGTGTGATGGTGGTAATCATTCTTCCATTCAAATTAACTTTACATCTTATTTTAATTAATTAATGACAATTAATTTCAATCATTACATATTCATCAAAATTTCCAAAATGGCATCATCATTATGCATTAATTTTATGTGCACAACCCAATATAACATAAGAAAACATGAGAGGAGGTGGGAGAATTAGTCATCCCATAGTCTAACTATTTTAATTAATCAATTAATTAGTTAATTAAAATTTATTTAACTAAAATCATATTCTATTTCCATAATTTCACATAATCTTAATTTAAATCGTACAATAATGACACAATTTATTCACAATGATATTGTGTAATCTCTACATGAATTATCCAAATTCGAAATAAAAGAATTGCATCATTTTAGAAATTTTACACAAAATTTTTTCATAATATCATAAATAGTACTATTGTAACACATATCATAGGTTTTACTTTCTATATAAATTATGCAATAATGCTTATGATGACTTGAGTGTGTGATATTTTTGAATTTTATAAGAATGAAAAGAGATAAACATTTAAAAGTGTGTGTGTCTTAAATTATTTTAATTATACTTTATTTTAATTTAACACTGTTAATTTTAATGGATGGTAATGATGGTAAAAATTATACTTTATTTGAACTGAATCATACAATAAGAAAAACAATTGGTGCAATGATGTTAAGACTTTTTATTCGGCAAGTGTACCGAGTCACAAGTAATATAGATTTATAAAGTAAGGATGTCGATCTCACAGAGAACAGTTTTGTTTTGGAACTTAGCGTCACTACTCACTAAGTAATTACAGGTTTTCAGATGATTTGATAAGAGATTTAGTTTGATTAACAATAAAAGAGTCTGAAATAATTAGAGAAACACCCTGGGATTGAACTCATCTAATCTTACTCATTTGTAACTTAATCGAATAATGAAACATAATACCGGTAACTATTCAGTTTTGACACACATGCAAAAATCATCCAGATTGATTCCTCAAATCTGAGATTCATAAGAAAACTTCAAAGATGCGGATTCCTCAGCTATCTAATCGGTTATCCAGCATTAAAAGACGATGTTTTGCATACAATAAGTTGGAACCCTATTCCTAGAATCCCAATTTATCGCGTATTTCCTCTAGGTCATAAACTTAAAATCACTTTCCAGTAGTTTTCAAGAATTAAAGACAAGATTCCATAAAATACACAATCAAGCATGAAGAACAAGAGGGAAATACCAAATCTGAATAGAAACTGAATATTATATATCAAGATCCAAGGTACAAATGAGTTTCGAAAAGATTACATTCAATCCCAAGATACGAAGACTTAGCTACCCATGACAACCATTAAAACTCAACAACGGAAGATAGCTTGAGAAACCGTAAGCTCCCGTTCGGATTTCGTCACTTCTCCGCTTATCTCTTTGCTTCTCCAAATTTTCAGATCCCCTTTCTAAAACCCTAAAATCCTCCTTTTAAACTTGGTTTGGGCCTAGGTGAAGTGACTTTTCTTTTGGGCTTTTTTCTATTTTAAACTTTTTGTTTCTTTTCTTCATGAATCTTTCCATCTATCATTTTCTTCATTCTTTTTCACCTGAAATCTCACAATAATTGAGATTAAATTATTTCCTTTAACTCAGGACTCAAAACATATATTTAAATCTAAAAACCCTAAAATTAGGAAAAATTACTATTTTAAATAATACTAAAACCCATAAGTACTCAATATTTTTCATGCATAAAAACACTTAAAATTGGTACTTATCAAATTACTACGATTTTATTCTATATTCTTACTATGCCAAGATCATACATAGAATTTGAATCATAGTCAATATAAAATATCGTACTATCGGACGATCTTATAATTAAAATATTATTAATTTAATATATTTTACAATTATCCACAATGATAAAAGGATTTTATTAAAAAAGTATTAAATGTAATTAATAATAAATGTGTCTAACATGATCTTATTGTAATTTAACAACCAAACATAATTTTATTATAATTTAACTTATATTTCCAATATGTCTTTCTTATCTTTTTCCTTAGATGACGGTAACATGCTGCTTATTTTTTTTAACATAATTACACTGCTCTTGTTTATTTTCTTTATGATTATGACATGCATTGTCAATTTATGAATTTATTTTTTATTTACGTGAAATTACTTCTATGCTATTAGTATTATATGAATTTCAGTTTGTTATTAAAGTATTTCATTTATATAAACTTATTCAAAATAAAATTAATTAATTTAAATTTAGGTACTTTGCATAATAATTTATTTTTTCGTAGTATTATTACTTTGACTTCTATTAAAAATTTGCAATGACATTTTTTACTTTAATTTAAAATAATTAAATTTTAATTTTTTAAAAAATTTATAGCATATATTTTTACAAAAAGTAAGGTCATTCACATGTATGAAATAATTGATAATTATTTTATAAGAGGTTATCCAACCATAAAAGAACAAAAAATTTTAAGGTAATACAAGTGATGAATATTAGTATTTAATTAAATATATTTTTAATATAAGACATTTTAGTAATTTTTCAAAATTTTATAATTAACAAATATTTTTATATTCTATCAAGTTAATCAATTTAATTAAATTTAGTAAATATACTTCTAAGTGTTTAAATTATTTTAAATATTTATTCTAATATTGTGCTTTTAAAAAAAATTAGCATTGTCTTACTGTAAGATAGTTCAAGAATTACAAAAAGATTTATGAAACTTTTTAAACCATAAATCAATCTCATTCTTATGTTTTTTTTATTACTTACACTTGTTTTCTCTCGTTTTAGGATTAATATTATTTTCATTTAACATATATATATTTTGACAAGTTACATATTTATCTCTTCTTTATTTACTAAAAACTTTTTAAACCATAAATCAATCTCATTCTTAAGTTTTTTTGTTACTTACACTTGTTTTCTCTCGTTTTAGGATTAATATTATTTTCATTTTACATATATATTTTGACAAGTTACCTATTTACCTCTTCTTTATTTACTAAGTCCATTATCATTTATAAGCATACAAAAGTTAACTTCATACAAAATAAAGTCAATTATTTACGTGAAACTTGACTAGTATTTCAATATTATTCTTAAAACACTATTCTAGTAAAACAAAAACTCCATATTATCACAATATAATCAAATGTCAGTTATTAATTTAAGTTATTTTAGAAAAAATATATTAAATAAAGTAAAAATAATTAAAATTTGTTCATGTGTAAAAAGTATATGATTTTTTTCTTATGGATGAGAAGGAAAGTAGTACTTTTATTTTGTAGTATATAGTAATATCAATTTCTATATTTCAAATATGCTGATTTTTTTGAACTACTAAGTTTATTATTACAATTTATTATTAATGAATTAACTGTTTTTTAATTGGTGTCAAGAAAATTAATCCACAACATGAAAACAGCAGCATCCATGCTATTCTCGTTTTTTTTTTCTCTATTCTCACTCCTTCCATTAGTTAAAAAGAAAAACAAAGTGCCTCTGACGACCCTTTTCCCTTGCCTTTCCCTTTTATAGTTATTCTCACCCTTTACTTTTCTCCCATTTCCTTGCCTCCCAAAGTTTTTGTCTCTCCCATTTTTGCACTATTTGCTCATATTTCCATCTCCATTGCAGGAGTAGTGTCCCATTGCAAGTGAGGTTTGCTCCCAAATTTGTCTCTATTTCAATTTACTTTTTTAACACTAGTTAATATAATAGAAATATTTCCATTGTGTATGTATAACTTTAATACACAACATGTTTACGTGGTATAGTAATGTTCATGCATATTAAAAGTATGATTTGGTTGTGTATAAAAGAATATTGTTTAAAATATTGTTCAAATTTTATTATATTGTATAAAAGAATGTATTATATTTTAAGAAAAATGTATTTCCTTTTACTAGTTTTAGATATCATATGTCATCAAATATGTGATTAGTTGAGTGTGGATGTTCTAACAGGTTTTAAGATTTTTTTTTTTAAAGAGAGATTAATAATATAGGTAATTCAAGGTAGTAGTAACGTATATGACGAAGTGGTTTTAGTGACTAAATACACTGTATTCTCGGACATCAAAAATAAATGAGAGCTTTTGTCTTTGGATATGAATAAATTAATATTTAGAGTAGAGTGATTTCACCGTGTTTCTTATACAAAAACAATAAGAACATTTATAATAGTGCACTGTTACAAAGTTCTTAATTCTTTACAATAAAAGTCAGACATGAGCTAACATATAAGGGAATGACGTCACCTTCAACCCAATATGTTTCTCATTCTTATCCAATGTGGGACTTAGACTTACACTTGAATACCTAACAATCTCCTCCTATGTGGGACTTAGACTCACACTTGAATACCTAACAATCTCTTCCTCAAGTGAGAGTCACTCTGCACCACATTGATACACTCTCTCTCAAGCGGAAGCATTCTCAAACCCGAGTACATTACTCATGACCTCTCACTTGTACGGTGTCGTTCACACTTATACGGGACACGCTTGCCTGAAATATCCATCAGTAAGACTTGTTCACACTTATACGGGACACGCTTGCCTGAAATATCTATCAAGAAGACTTAAATAATAAGAACTGAGCCAATCCATACAAGGGAATGACGTCACCTCCAATCCAAAATCTTAAGGCTTTAGGTCTATGGGTCTTCTTTCTTATATGTTGGTCAACTTTCTCATTCCTACCTAATGTAGAACTTAAACTCATACTTGAACACCTAACAGTTGACATAAAAAATAGATGAGAGCTTTTGTCTTTGAATGTAAATAAATTAATATTTAGAATAGAGTGATTTCACCATTTTTTTATATAAAAACAATAAAAACATTTATACTAGTGCAGTATTACAAAGTTCTTAATTCTTTACAATAATAAGAGTTATATCCAACTTTCAACCACGATGGTAAATTTTTTAAGAACTTTAATTGGGTACCACATGTTACCGTGTTCAAGGGTATCTATTTATACTTGTTAGTGTGCTAAGGCATAAAATCTCTATGTAGCTAAGTATATAAATACTAAATTATACTTTTACTTTAGGAATTAAAATCTGAAGTAAATTCATTTATAACTTTTTAATTTGAAAACAAAAGAATCATTTTAATTATTTTAAATTTTAGGTTTAAAAACCAATTAATTTCCAACTCTTTTTTTTTCATTTTGAGAAATAAAAAATAAATTTAATTCAAATTTAAGAAATTAAAAATATAAATAAGCCGTGCTTGAATTTGTGCAATCTTTTATTTTCTCTCGTTCTTTGGTAAAAATAAATAGATGTGAGAGTAGAAAAATAAATAAAAAAATAAGAATATGTATGTAAACAGTAAAGATGAAATGAGACAAACAAGATGTGTGTAACCGTTGATTATTTTCACTATTTTTTTCACAATTTTCATTCGCTTAACTGCTAATTTTATTTTTATTTTTCTTATGTTTCGTTTGGCAAAGAGAAAATAAATAACAGAAAAAAACTAAAAATAAATGATAAATAAAGTAGAAATGAATATTATTTGATTGGTGAGAAATAATGTAAAAACAATTTTTTAAGATTACTTAATTTTAAAAAATATTACTATTTTAATATTAAAATTATTATTACTGATATTTATAATTAATACTTGTAATACTACTATTTTATTAGTATTTTCATTAAATTTAAATTTATTATTAATTAATTTATCTATATTAATACAAAATACTAATATAAAAATGAAAACGTGATAAAAAAGATAAGAAAGAGACAACAAGTTAGTTACATAATCTCCCATAAAAAATGTTATTACGAGGCCTTATTTTAATTTATATAGATTTTTTATGTTATTTTTAAATTTTTCTTGTAATATGCAAATACATTTTAATAATTTTTTATTTTTATTCTCAATTTTTAAAATTTTAAAAATAGTTTTTTTTTTTATTTTATGACAAATGCACATTAGGATTTTTTTTTTCAAAAGAAGTTATAATATATTTTCTTAATTTTAATAAAGTATTTATAAATTTTTTATTTCTACATCAGAATGAATATGCGTATATTTACTAATTAAAAGTCAGTAAAAATTATAAACAAGTAATTAATATTATCATAAGTTAAATAAAAAAGAAAAAAATGAGGATACTCAAAGATGCAATTGTGGAATCTAAAATGGGAGCTTTTGTGTAGAACTGAGCACATCAAATTAAAAATGCAGGCCCCACGTCTTTTTCTTACAACTTTTCCTTTATTTCATCCATTCCAAACAGTTCCTACTCACTCATTTTCATTTTCTTACCTCCCCCTTTCCCTCACTTTCATCTATACCAAACTTAGCCTTAAAGCAACCATTTTCCACTTATTTTCTTTCATTTTTTTCTTCTTATCAAGCTCTGCCACAATGATTTCAAATGCTTGACTTTGAAACCAGTTTTGAATAGTTAAGTTTTCTGAGGGTATATATAATATAACCGTACCAGCCAGAGTACTAACCTTCTCCAACTAAGCAATCTAGTCACAGTTTGAAATTCATGCTACTAATTCTTCTTTCCTCTTTCCATAATCATGTTCTCAACCAGCGTGTTTTCAGTATCAATCAACTATGAAAGATAAATTGAGTGCCAAGGGTCCTTTTGTGGGCTCTATGTTGGTGAATACGCAACATCATGTTCGGTTCACTCTTAATAACCATTCTTTGCTGTTCAATCTTAGTAGTTGGAAAGTGCATTAGTGGCCACTCCCTCATAATTTCATCTCTCAAAAATTTTGTCTGGCCTGTCATACTGTCATTACTTGAGGTTAAATGCAGGCTTAATAAGCATCTAATTATTTGAAATACTAATTCAACCAACATGTTTGATCATGGAAGGATTAAGAATACAAAATAAACAAAACTATAGTGTGTGATATACATGTGTATTAACAGATAATGATAGTTGCTTTTATCCAAACTTTGAAACGCGCGTGCACAGAAATATGAGGGCATGCATAATCATATAAAGTTGCATCTCTTATCATGAGTTGACGGGTGATTTGTTGAGATATTGTAAGAGGGTGTGTCAGTGGCATGTTGATAGTTTTCCTAGGGATTAATTAAGCTGATTAAAAATGAAACGCAAAGAACTTTTGATCATTTTCTTGATGCATGCATTCTGGATTTCATTTTTCATACGTGTTAATGTCTTTGATGTGGTGAAGAGTCCACAAAAGATTGCTGCTCCAGAAATGTTGAATAGTGACTAATAGATATTGCATCAAACTATCTATCAGCTAGGACCTTCGCTCGTGCTCATATTATTAATCACCTTCTGAATATTCATCTGCAAGATATTGGCAGCAAGCCATGTCTAATTTGTATCATTTGTTTCAGAATTTAAGCTATTTTTTTATCAAAGCTGAGTTTATTAAACATGCATGTCAAGACTTTGTTAAGAATTTTGATCATTTAGGTTAGAGATTCTAAATCACTTAAAAATGAGATTTTTTAATAGATTATAAAATAAATACAAATCTTATTTTTAAACTAATTTGATAAAATTGAGTTAAATTTAAAGTCATACTTTTTAATATAATATCAGAGTTTATTTTAATAAATTATTACACCTATCGTATTCTAACTTTGTCTAAATTAAAATGTCTAAATTAAAATATGTGAAACTGGGTGTGTGGATTTGAGTGGCAATGCCAGCTTCTTTAAACGTATTCATTCAAAGAAAAAGAACAAATTAGAGCATCAAATACTTAATTCCTTTATTTGTCTCTTATAACTTGCATTTGAAAACTGGTAGGTAGGTATATATTCCTTTACTCAAAAGGATTAGGATGCACACTTCTTTTGACAATTTCTTAGCATAGTTTCTTTTTAATATAATACTAACTATATGTATAACTTTGTTATATGAATGCATTGATCACAAGCTTGGCTTTTGAATTGTAGAAGAAGAACCTCCTATTTAGAAAAAAACTTGTATTCAAAAGAGAAGTTGCTTTTAGAAAAGGGTAGATATGATTAAAAAAGTGAATGTGTCAACCTTGGAAGAAACAAGCCATGGTGTGGGCATGCGATTTTGAACATTTCTCCCACCATCATGACATTGTAGTGTAGCCCAACCGAACATGTGATCCATAGTAGATTGGATTGCCATAACAAGTGCCAACTTGTCATGTTCCATCATACTATATTTATAACATTGCCGGCTCTTAATGTAATTCACCACATCATTTGTCATTTTCTACAAAATCATAGTATTGTTTCTAGACTTTAAAAAAAAAATTAAATTTCCTTGAAAAGTTAATATTTCAAGTCATTAAGCATTCTATAAGATTGTAATAAGTTTAGAAGTAGCATAGTGCATTCAAATTTGAAATAAAGGAATAAAGTAAAAGTTAAAAGCTTTTCATTTTGTAAAAATCTTTTGAGAGTTTTGTTTTGAATTTGATTTGTTCAAAGTTCTTGTTTTCAGGAGAAGGGTTAATCGTGATTGGTGGATAAAACAGTGTAAGAGATATTTGTGGTGTGTGAAGTTAATTAAGATGGACCCAGAAAGAAACAAAAGTAATAAAATCCTGGCAATAAAAAATGAGGAGAAGACGATAAAAAGGGAGTAAAAAAAGACAGAAGAACTCTGTGTGTGAGATCTGGAAGATTATCACCTCTTCACGGACTAAACATTCCTTCAACCAAGAATTTTTCTATCTTACATAGTTGGACACTCTATTATAGTGCTCAAAATTTCTTTCTCACCTAAGTTACCTCTCTTACACTTAAAGATTAAAATTAACGAGTCTATAATTCAAACACTTTCATATTTTTTTTTTATAATTAAAATTGTTAATTTTGAAATCAATATCTATAATTGTGTACTTTCCTTTTGCTGAATAAGAGCGTTGGAACAGAAAAACATCCTAAAATTATGTAGTAGTTCCTAAACCTTTGTTTTACTGACAATTTGGATATATGTAATGTTTGGAACAAGTTCTATATTATTGGACCACATTATACAAATTCTCTACCTAAATAACAGTATTCTGGAAAGAACAGAACAGAATCGAACATTGTTTTGTTCTTTTGTTACAAATTTTGGACAAAAATAAAATAAAAAAGTCAATTTTCTAATCCCACCCACGTTTTATTTTATTTACAAAACATGTTAAATGCAAAAGAGAATTGAAATTTCTCTTTTCAAAATGGGGTGAATTGTGCATGGGTAGATTTTCCTAAATATTTTTTTTAGAAAAAGAAAATGTGTTCTTAGACAGTGCATGTATCTCCCACCTCCATTCCTCCGCCGGAGAGGGAATATTCTTCCGTCACCATCCCTAACGGACAAACCGAAACGTGTTCGTTTTGTGGGCCCCACTTCCCTCTCCCTCCAATCCAATCCATGTGATGTGACCCTTTAACTTTCATCATTCATTTTTCTACAATTTCTCTGCCCTCCGAATCTTCCATGCTGGCATCCACGTGTCTCCCATCCCGCATTTTCGTCCGTCCGATCGCTTACCCTCTCCGGTTATTCTCATCCAACGGCCACAATGCGCGCAAACGAAACCACCTTACTCTTTCATCTCCCCGATTAAATAACGTAGTATCCACGACGTTACTTCGGATTCGTCGCCGAGATTTCCTCTAACATGTTCCTATAACTAAATTGTAGCTGCTAATTTCTACAACCTCATAATAATACTCACATTATCAATTAATAATAATAATAAAGATAATAATATAATATCGTATCATGTCATATACATACATAATGCGTTGCACCAAAACGATGCATTCATGCATCTATAATATAGTGGCAGTTAAATATTTATTACTAGAAGCAAAATAATTGAATTACTGTTACAAAAGAGCATTATAAAAGTCCATCAACCGCCGTATTTAATGCTTTTGTTATTACTAGTGTTGCTTCTTACGCTATAATAGAGCCACTTTTTTTTTTTTTTTTTTTAGCCGCACTAGTGTTCTGTTTGTGTCTAATCAATGATGTTCTGTTCTGACTTGTTTGGTGTTTGTGGTTTGGTTCCAATATGTTATGATTGCTAACAATCAGAGTGTGTTTTCCTTTGGGGTTGTTTCTTATGTGTGTTGTGGAATTACATATTCTTCCATCACCAAAAACGCAGTGACTAGTTGCAAAGGGTATATGGTATATCTTCTTGTGGCCTAAGCTGAATCCTTTTCCTTTCTCCTTTTCCGCTTTTGGGATAATAGAATGAAGGCGCTGTTTGGCTGAGAGGTATAAAGCAAAAGCTGCAAGTGGGACTGTTGGAATTTGCTTTTTAAGTTGAAAAATTGAAGGAGAAGGAGTGAGTGATGGAGGGTGGAGGAAGAGAAAGTTATAATGGAGTGGTGATGACTATGACACGAGACCCGAAGCCAAGGCTAAGATGGACAGCAGATCTTCATGATCGCTTTGTGGATGCAGTCACAAAGCTTGGTGGCCCCGATAGTATGTGTGGTGTTTTTCTTTTTCTCTCATCATAGTGTTGCATGTTTAGATTTCAATTTTGAGAGTTGAAAAGTGTTTTTACTAAACAAATTCTTCTGTCTGTTTTGTATATTGAATTTAAAAAATGTGCATTATGATTCGTGAAAGTATTTTCTCAGCTTTTATCTTTGTTGGTGTTGTTGACACAGAAAAGTTAACTTGAGAGATAAGTTTTTGTTGAAACTGGAGTTCAGAAAGGGTAGAAAAAAGGTGTGCTTTTAGAAACTGCAATTACTTGCGGCACCAAATCAAGAAATTGGTTGGTCACAGAATTATGTATTGTCTAGCAAACGGTTGTTCGTATAATCTGCATGCTGATGTAGGCTGAAATTAGAGTAGCATTTGGTGTGTCCTTCCTCTGTACATTTTTGCGGTACAAATCATTGGTTCATTGGGAGAATGAAAGGGTGTGATGGAAAATATCCAATCACTTTCCTTCAAGTTTTTTGCTTGTACGGCTAATGTACGCTGTGGACTGATCCAATGTTTACTCAATGCTTATGATTTTAAATATTTTATAATCTTGTGGTTTAGTGCTGGTGAAAGTTTCTGCTTGTCAGAAAACGACATTAATCTGAAATGGTTTGTTTTGTGTTCAGAGGCGACTCCCAAGTCTGTTCTGAGGTTAATGGGGTTGAAAGGTCTCACACTATATCATTTGAAGAGCCATTTACAGGTAATTAGATTTAACTTGCATATTACAAAATGTTGAAGGAAAAACAATAGTAGGAGAAGTGAAGAGACAAAGTATAAGTTATTTTGATTTGATATTACCATTAATTAATTAGTTCCATAGAAAAATCTTGTAGAAAGATGGAAACAAAGTGGTATAAACGAGGGAGTGAAAATACTAAATTTGTATGTGAATGATATTTGGAATTCATGAATCAAGATTTTGGAAATTTTGAAGTAGAATCTCCCTCATGGGCGGGCTTTTCTCTTTATCTTTTTTTATATGATGTCATTTTCTTGTTTTCTGCTAACCATCATCAAAGAATTACCATTTGGAGTCATAATTTGGCATTGGTATTTGTTAATTTGCAGAAGTACAGACTTGGACAGCAGGCTCGAAAACAAAATGAGGAACTGAGCAAAGAGAATAGCAGTGAGTCCGTTTTAAGTTTTGACAAACACCGAGTATACTATGCAATTTTTTAACAAATTATTTAGAATAGTTATCAGTCGATTTACCTTAAGAAACTACTTACTTATCTGGAAGTGTTTGATAATAACGTAATAATGTTCTTTCCATGTTTCTGTTTCTTTTTAGGATGTTCGTTTGTAAATTTTAGTAATCGTTCTTCAGGGCCTAACACCAGTTACAGAGGTGATAATGAAGGGGGGTATGTTTTAGATTATATGTATAACTATAATTTCTATGAACCAAATTCTGATCTAAATTTCTTGTCCCCTTAATTAGCCCTTTTAGCTTTGTGCACTTCATAAAAACAAAAAAACTGAAGTTGTGTAAATGCAGCTCACTTCTTGCACTTGTTTGGTTTCTCTTTTTCCTAACTAATTTTCTTAACTAAAATAGAGAAATCCCAATAGCAGAAGCACTGAGGCATCAGATTGAAGTTCAAAAGAGATTGGAAGAGCAGCTCGAGGTATTTCTCATTTTTAACTTGCATAGTTCTAAATTCCATTTTTGTAAGATGTGATTTCCTAATTTTTAACTGTAGAAAATCTTGATTCACTTGTGTTAAACTTCTTTCTTGCCAATAGGTACAGAAGAAGCTGCAGATGAGAATAGAGGCTCAAGGGAAGTATTTGCAAGCAGTGTTAGAGAAAGCTCAGAGAACCCTTTCCTTGGATGGATCAGGAAGTCTTGAAACATCAAGAGCTCAGTTGACTGAATTCAACTCCGCTTTGTCAAATTTCATGGAAAATATGAACAAAGATAGCAAAGAAAGCATAATAGAAGTGACTGACTTTTATAATAAGAACCATGGCTCAGCTTTCCGTTATGAGGAAGTAGGGAGAGAACAAAATAGGGATCAAAAGCCCAAGATTGAAGGTTCAATACAGTTTGACTTAAACATTAAGGGTAGCAATGATCTTGTATCTGCAGGTGGGGTTGAAATGGATGTCAATATGATTTCATACAGGGGGTAAATTTTTTTGAATTATCTTAAGTTAAGTTAGACATTAGATTGAATGATATATACCCCTTTCCCTAGATATTCTCAATAATTTTCTCCCTCCCTTTTATCTACTAAAGTTGCATATCAGGACAGCTTGTTATCTCTTCCTTTTCTAGAGCTAAGTCCTTATTACCGATTTTCCACAAGACAAAACTTTGATACAAATTCCCAAGTGCTTTTAGTATTATTTTCCTCTTGAATTGATTTTTTTTTCTCAAATAACCTCATAATAAGCAATGCTATCCAAGTTTTGTGCTTTTCTATGTTACACATAATAGGAGCAACCAACCAAGTTAAGAAGCCATTGGGGAGATTAAAGGGTTTCCTTGGAATGTCTTTAGCAAATGGAATTTTGGGGACACATCAAACATACCAATGCAATACTGTTCATTAACCTTTTCTTTCGGTGTTTTCCAAGGGACATCTTAATAATATAATTGTGGGTAATTCAGTTTCAACATCGCATTTTCAATTTCAGGCACAAAGTTAGGGTGGATAATGAGCCAAAGATATACTATTCAACAAGGTGTTAAATTGCAGTGCCATTCTTAATATTTCAGAAACCTATTGCGTTTGTGAAAGTCCTAAGATCCTTGATGTTGATGCTAAAATATCAATCACAGACCCTTTTCAAAATCCTTGCTATTCAGTTAAAAATGGTTGCATTTGTTTTTCTCTTTTCACTCCCTAGCTCAAAGCCTTGCAATTGCAACATCAGCAATAATCGAGGTGACCATTATTTTATTCCATCTTCGGGAATTCAGATGAAAAAATAAAATTTCAGTTACAGCAGACATGATAACAAACCATTAAACAGAAAAAACTAGAATCTCTTGCAAGTAAAATCATTGTTCTCTCTCCTCAATAATTTTATTACAACAACTTCCAATTTTTTTGTATGGTCTTACTTATACTTTTTCATGCCTATAATCTCATCACGCATACACTTTAAGGTATTCATCCATGCGTGTGTAATTCACCTCTGGATAGAGCGCTGAAGCTTCTTCTGCACCTTCTCCTATTTCAAAATTTGTCAAACACCCTTCATAGAAAATATGATAGAAGTGCCCAACTCCCACTTGGCTTGCATAGTCCAAACCTGGAATCCACATTGACCAATGTCATCTTTTGTTGATATAAATGAATTACTAGAAAAGTTTAGTACTTTCTCTTCTGGGTGTACTGTTTACCTTTCATGGAAGCAAGAAAATCCTGTTCATTTAAGCTGGACTTCTCTAGTTGCTTCCCTGTGAGCTTCTCCCACTTCTCAATTAGCTCTCTTTGAGTGAGAATGTTTTCTGGTGGTCTCAGGTATACAGTCTTGTTGAATGTTCGAGGATCATCAATTGTCTTGATTGTGTATGTTGCAACATCATCTTCATCCATGAAAACAACTGCATTGTGAATGGATATTCATTAGTATAAAACATTAGACAACATGTGAATGTGTCCTAATTTCTTAAACTATGAATAAGTTTAACACACTATTGCAGCAAGAGTGTGCACACTTATAAATAATGAAAAGAAATAAAAGGCATTATAGATTTAGTATTACTAAAATATGGTGTACCTTTGACATTGCCATCACCATAGACAATGACCTTGTCTCGTGGAGGGAGGAGGGTCCCCATTTGAGAGAGGTTACCAGCAAAGTAGCCAGCAAAGCAGTTAGCAGAGATGTAAGTGAAAGGGATGTTAGCATCTTCAATTGCTTTCCTTACAGTCATTTTCTCATCGAATGTCACTCTTCCCGGTTCAAGTGCATGTCCCATAAGTGCAGGGTCCATGCCAAATTCTGAAGGCAGAAAACGCTACACAACAAACAAAATTTATATTGATTACGTAAGTGTGATTCAAATCCAATAACCATCTTATAAGTAATAATCAATAAAAAATTCTTACTGTCACAGGACATAGTCATTAATAAAAATATTATTCAACTTATCTAAAATTTTATATATCCGTGATTAAGATTATAAAAATGATTCACCGGTTCTATTCATATGTAAAAATAAAAATGTACTATAATTATAAAATTTGAGCCGAAAATAAATAAAATTTTCAAACTATCTACATGCTATTTTTATGCTCATTATAAGGTTGTCAGCCACATTATATCTGATAATGAACTGGGCCAGACCAAGATTGTTGTTTCAAAACCAGCACAGTAATTAGTCATATCGGTTAGGAGCAAAACTCACATCATTGAATGATTTCTCACCTTTCATTACCACCAATTAGCATACACTAATTACACTTTGCCTCAATTACTCAAAACACATACCAGTGCAATTTCTTCGGACCTACTCCTTTTATTGCCCTTTTCCCATGGTTCTATAACATTTTCTGCTAAGCCAATTCACACCAAACCTGGTGCTGACATCTTATAGTTGATTTGTCTTTGTCTTTTAAGGCTTGAAGGCTACAAAACACTGATCTAAAAATGGTTGTGTTCCTCAACGTTCTATGATTCTATCAGTAAGATTGACTTGAACACTTTTTTAACAAGTTCTTTTATTCCTTAAAGTTTATTCAAAATTATAGATCTTATTAAATCTTCTTGTCTAATTATAGAAAGAGTTTATTATAACATGATCCATGAGAAAGCAAAAAAATTACACACTCATCAGTTTGCATAACAACACTTTTTTTGTTTATATTCATGTCATAATCAAGATGAAAAGAGATAAACACAATTTGGTGTTATGTAAAGTTGTATATGTGTCACATATATACAAAAAATACATACCTTGACATTTCCTGCAACTTTGATGGCCTCAATAAGTTGGAGCTGCAGCAACAAGTTGTGAGAGCGAAAATGAACCCCAGACATGGTGCAAATCACAACATCCACAAGTTTCACAGCATCCACCAAGCTCTGGTGATCAGAAAAAGAAGCCTCCACAAGGTGAGCACCTTGCTTCTTGAATGAAAGCAGCATCTGCAACTTGTCAATATCTAACCCCAATTCTGGACGTTGAAGAACATAGGTTTCATGCCCTTGTTCTAGACTTGCCTTCACTATCCTCCTTCCCACATACCCAGTTCCCCCCACAACAAGGACCTTGCTCTTTCCCATTTTCTCTCCTTAATTTTCACTAAATCCACCACCCAGTGCCAACTATATATAAAGACTTCTGAAAAACTCAACCTTTACTTCACGTTTGCTCATTCCTGCTTCTGCATATTAATATATTTATTCCCACTACTTCTGTCACAGTTCTACCAAGAAAGGAAGAAATATAGGAAAGGTGTAGTTCAAGTTACTCTCACTAAGTATGAAGTCTATGGCCTTGAAAGAGAACAATATCATTGTCAATCTTTGGGATTGATTTGAAGTATGTGCTAGAATTTGATTAAAAATAAATTGAACAATTGTTGCTTATATTGATCATATTTTTAACAAAAGTTTCTTGATGTTGAATATGAAGTGGATTTGAAAAAAAGATAAGAAAAGTATGCAAGTCTAAAGAAAGCTTGCCATGGGGTAATAATTGAAGGTAGGTTGATTTTTTCAACTTGGACAAAAGCTAAAAGGACATCCATTTCTAAGGAGTGAATAAGATGGCAAAAAACATTATAAACACCAATTTCTGTAAGATGTGCTTGTTGTTATCATCTTAGTTCATAAAGAAAAATACTTTGCCCATATGATTCCTTAGACAGTAACTTCTAATCATGTCTGTTATATTTATTTTAGTCTAACTTTAATAATTTTGTATAGTATTCCAAACATGGTATAGTGTCCCACTGATGCCTTTGTCTGTAGTGAGCACTTCATACAGAGTTCTTAAATTATTTAACTGATGAAGTATTTAAAAAAACAAGAATGATGACATAATGCATCTTTCAAAGATTAAAAATAATTTCCTACACATCAAAACAACTCCATAGAAGAAAATTTGCTACAAATCTAGAACCAAAGGTCAAAGGAAAACAATATAGCATCATACCAATCTGACAAAGACATTATGAAATTTAAAAGTTGTAAAGACTTGTAAACTAGGTTCATGGCACCATTTCTATCCTCAAGTATTATTTCAAATAAATTGTTATGAAACATTTAAAAAAATTAACTATCCATTTGAAAAAGAACTTATTTTTAATGATTATTGTGCTAAAAAATAAATTTTAAAATACTGAAACAAAATATTAGCATTTAATCACATTAGTACAGTATTCATCTAGTAAATGATTAACAAATGCAGTGATAATGAAGTAATTCAGATCTTTTTGACTAATGACTTTGGATGTCATTTTTTTATTTATTTTATGATAGACTTTGATTTCATTTTGACACCATCATTCCGTTCTCTTCTGATTAAAGATATTATATTATATATTTGTGCTTGTGTGTTGGGGGAGATGCTTAACTTTGTTTGGTGATATTGTTCTTTCGTCTATTTTCGAATAAGAAAAGTTTTGAAATTTCTAGAATTGTGAAATTTGAGTTGGTAAAATTTGAAAAAAATGAAGAGAAGGGAAACGTCAGAAATGAGGTTGTTGGTTGTTGACCAACTATGCATGCTCAAAAGCCATGGGCTATATAGCAGTTGAGCCATTTTCTTCAAATGAGAATAATCATCTTAACAAATTAGATAATGATTTGTTTTGTATGTTTTAAATTATTAAACAAATAAAATGACGTATATTTAAAACTAAAAATATCTATAGTGTGTTTAGCAGAGAGAAATGAAATTGTTTAACTGAAGCGAAAAAATATTATTAAATTATAATTATTATTTTTATATTAATTTATTTAATCAATTCTTTTTTTTGTCAGCCATAGCAATTGCATCACATAATTTGAAAAATAAGCGACGCACCAATCTCATGGTTTTATGACTGACTTAAAACCTATTAATGTCAACTCACTTGAAAAAGCTGTTGGAGTGGTTGGTTCATAGTATTCGTATTTTAAACCTCATAAATTAGCTGGATTATACAATTATTTCACTGCAATCACTTCACCCAATAGTTATTTTACGAAAGCTGCAATTTTGCACCTAAATTATATACAGAAGTAAATTTTTAAAAAGTCATATATTTGAAATGAAAAGGTTGTGTTTAGAAGAATAACTTGTAAAATTTTAAAATATTATGTAATTAGATAAGTAATGTTTTGAAACATGAATTCAAATGAAATAGTTGTGTTTGGAGAATAACTTATACGAAGTCATGTATATATAATTTTTGTCTGGTCTTATACGAAGTCATGTATATATCTATAACTTCTAATTTTTTTATCTTTTAATAAAGTCTAGTTATCAAACACATTTTGTAAAGTCTTTTTTATTTAAACTAAAGTCGTGGTTAAAAACATATTTTTTGTCCAGTTGAAAAACTTACGTTTAGAAATAAATTTTTTTAATTTTTTTTTCATTTTGTCTACCATGACTTTTAAGTTAATCTTGCTTCCTAGTATATCCTAGTCGCATTCAGTTTTTTAAATAAAATTAAGCTTTCCTTATTGTTAGTAGAAGGCTAACTTAGTTAAATATATAGATACATCTCATACAATTTTCTTTTCATATTTTTCTTGAACAAATTAAAAGTAGGGGTTGAAAGGAATTTGCAGACAGAGTAAACGTAAAGAAACAAAAAAAAGAAAACGGAGTATAAGAAAAACAAAAGATCGAAATCGAAAATAATGGAATTTGAAATTGAGTAGAAGGGCTGAACAAAAACTTTTAAAATAGAAATTAAAAACTAATTATAATAAAAAACAGGAATTAAAATGATAGAAAAACTTGTAACAATAAAGCAGGTATTAGATTGTTCAAATAAATCCAACTACGAGAGGGTATACTAAAAAACCGTCAATTGATTTTATTCTCTAATTGTTTCACTTAGATATTTTTTTTTATTTTGATTAAAGGAAGCAAGTTGGACTCTAATTTATTAGGCCCACTTGTAATAGTAGGCTCTTATATCATATGGTCTCATGAGTGTCCTAAATGTTTCTATCATATCATCTAGCTTAAGACTCTCACATCTTCATCTAAATTTATTTGACAATTGGTGAACATAATTTTACTCATATTTAAAACCTTTGATAATAGATTTCTTGGACTATAATTATCAATAAATCCACTATTTTAAATGAGATTCATTAATTGAATTTATTTGGGTCTTAATTGTTATTTATGATAATCTTATATTTTTAATCCTTGTAGACATTTTGACTAGACCTTCTAATGGTTACATGGAGTACATGTTCTAATCTTTACTATGTCTCACCTGAAAAAAGCACCTCAGCAACATAAAGTGTAATGAAGACGAATGTGCAAGAAGAGTCTAATGTGAACGTCTTAAACTAGACGGTTTGATAGAAGCGTCTAATGCACTAATGAGACGATGTGATAGAAGCTTATATTATTACAAGTAGACTTGATCAATCAAAGTTCAACTTTCTTCCTTGAATCAAAATAGGACATGAAACATGAGTGAAACAATTAGATAATAAAATCTACAATGTCTCAAAAACAAAATTGGAAGCAAGATCATCTACAATTGAAAACGGCAAAAAATGACACTATTGTTTACATTTCACGGTCTAGTATATTGATAGATTGTCTATTCTGTTTGTTTATATTATACCGTCACTAGACTGTTTAGTCTGTTTGTTAAAGTCTAGACCGTATAGTTTCTTAATGTAGAATGTTTTCACTAGACCGTTTGATGGTTGTACTTATTCTTTTATCAAATGATATTTCTTATAAGCATTAGGTGATATGTATTGATCATGCATCAAAGGGATGCATTAGTTGTTAGTGAATTAGTTGTTTTATGAAGTATTGTGTTTCTTGATATGTATTTATTAGGTTTTGAAAACAAAATCTGAGTTGTGATTTTGTTTTCCTATTATTGGTTTTCACACATTGATCCTTAGGTGTTTACTCTCGTATCTGTTTGAAATTTCAAAATCCTTCTTTCGTGTCTCTTTCTTTTTCTTCAAAAACCACCTAATCTTTGTTTCATGAGTTTTAAACCCCCTTCATTGATTTTGCTCAAGGTTTCAAATCAGTTAAGCCCCTTGAGTTAGTTGCTACACAGGGTTATGCAATTGCAGTTTTTGTGTCCCCTGAAATTGTTCAAAATGTTTCAAATGTTTTTTTCAACACTGGCAAGTGATGATTCAACAAGTGTTTCAACATGAAAGAGATTGTTCAACAAAAGTTACATGGTATCGAAGATAAGGTTTAACTAAAGGCTAAACCAGATGGAAGATTCTCTTTCTATCCATATCTAAAACTCTTATGCTAAAATTCTTAATCAACTAAGAGCACCTTTAGCCCCTCAACCTTCTAACCAGATGTCAACCCTTCCTTTCCTATAACAATGATGTTTTTCTTTATAGGAACCTTTTTAAATATGTAAAAAATAGGGGAAATAGTATTTAAGTTTAACAGTCTATGTTAAGTTTATGTTTTGATAAATTTGCATGTACTTTGTTACATGAAATTTTAAACTTTATCATGCTCCATTTTTTTTCTGTTGTTGTATTTGACAATGTTGTTTACACCAGACAGTTTAGTATGTTTGTACACACTACTGTCTACATTAAACCATTTAAACTATTTGTTATGGTCTAAACTATCTAATGTGTTAATGTTATGATCTAAACTATCTAATGTATTAATGTAGATTGTTTTTTAATAGATCGTCGAATGATTGCGCTTAATCTTTTATTTTAACTGTTAGATACATGCTTCTTCTTTCGTTCCATTGGTGCAATTTCACTTTTATGTCATTTTAATTCTAATTTTTGATTGTTATTAGTTTTCAATTTCAATTTTAAAAGTTTCCGTTTAGTTCTTTTACTCAATTCCAATTATTCTCTATTCTGATCTTTCGTTTTTTATATGCTCTATTTTCTGTTCGTTTGTTTTTATGAATTTATTTCTTCTCTTACTTTTAATTTGTTTAAGGAAAATATAAAGTAAAGAAATTGTATAAGATGTTTTTTTTTAGGATTTTACCTATGTTAACCTTCTACTACATTAGAAAAAGCTTAGTTTTATTTAAAAAACTAAATGTAACAAATAGTTAAAAAAAAAACAAAATTAACTTAAAAGTCATGTTTGCTAGCATGGTTTAAAAAAAGATAAAAAAAATGGAAAAACATGTTTCTAAACACTATTGTACCAAAATGATAAAAAAAAATTATGTGCTTCTAAACACAACTTCAATATAAATAAAAAAGTTACACAACTTAAAAAAAATAAATTTAAAAACATGTTTAGTAACACGATTTTAATAGAAATAAAAATAAATAAATCAGAAATCTTAGTATACGACAAAAACAAAATTATGATATAAAATTGAAGTGATATTTTCAAGTACAATCTTTTTTCATTTCAAATTTGTATTTGGAAGTACAATTTATCTAATTACATATTTTTTAAAAAATTTACTCATTTTAATAATTTAGCACCATTTTATAGAAAAACTTCACATAATCTAATCTAATAATAGAGTTCTCAAAATCGGTTTGTTTAAATTGTTGGTGGCAATATATACGATTTGATCGACGTAAAAGGAATTATAATCTAATTTGAATTGGATTGTTTCTTATTTGCTTAAAGTAGTATATTACTTAAATGAGTTTACACTTATTTAATTAATCGATTTATAAATAAACTTATTTTATAAAATAATAATTACACTTTAAAAAATAAAACTTAAAATTCAAAAATACTTTTTTAATATTTATATTTTTAAATAAGTTAAAATATAATATAAGTGACTGAAATTATGTGGACTAAAATCAACTTTTTAAAAACGTAAAACTAAATTTAAATATATATTAAAAAAATCCTTTTATTTATTGATTTATTTATACTTGTTGTGCATATTTTCTCTGAATGTAAGGTTGAGAAAGCCCCTTCTAAAGTGCTATTCTAGAGGTTAAAATATTCAAACAAATGACTTTTCCTCTAATCAAAAGCAAACAGTTCATGTGTGTTTCTCCAAAGCTTGCTAAACATAGCATTTCAAGACTTCAAGCCATGTATAATCCAAAACTCAAACAGAAGCCACAATATATTATGTTTAAGCTACATAGCAGGTTCAATATATTATCATGCAAGGGCTCATCATATACACATCTCCACCTCACAACAATACTCTAACAAGAAAGTGCAGAGAGAGATGGAAAAGAGCAAAGTTCTTATTGTTGGTGGAACTGGCTACATAGGTAAAAGGTTGGTGAAGGCAAGTTTAGCTCAAGGACACCAAACATTTGTCCTTCACAGGCCAGAGATTGGTGTTGACATTGAGAAAGTTCAGCTTCTCTTGTCATTCAAGAAGAAAGGGGCAAGGCTAGTGTCAGGTTCCTTCAATGACCATCAGAGCCTAGTGAATGCTGTGAAACTGGTTGATGTTGTCATTTGTGCCATATCTGGTGTTCATATCCGCAGCCACCAAATCCTCCTCCAACTTAAACTTGTTGATGCAATAAAAGAAGCAGGAAATGTCAAGGTAATTGATTTGCATGTAACAAAGTCTCCTCATATCATGCATGATTCTTGCAATCAAATGATATTGGTTACGTTGGAAATCCAGATCAATAGGCCTTTTAATAGTTTATAAAATAGGCCTTTTAATAGTTTATAAAATAGGTGCAAACTTCATCTTTCGAGTCAATTTTGTAAGGTTGAGTTAGACTTAAAGTCCACTTTTGATATATTATCATAACTTATCCTAGTCAGATTATTAGATTTATTGGACCATCCACTATCAAACCGTTATCTATGAATTCTAATTGACTCAATGTTACACTTTAGAGAACTGATGTTGTGTAATATGCAGAGATTTTTGCCTTCAGAGTTTGGGACTGATCCAGCAAGAATGGCACATGCATTAGAGCCGGGAAGAGTAACATTTGATGACAAAATGGTTGTAAGAAAAGCTATTGAAGAGGCTGGCATACCATTCACCTATATTTCTGCTAATTGCTTTGCTGGTTACTTTCTTGGTGGATTGTGTCAACCTGGCTTTATAATGCCCCCTACTGATTCTGTGGTCTTATTTGGAGATGGAAATGTAAAGGGTAAATGACTAGCTATGTACTCTCCAAGTTTATTCTTCTGTCCAAATGTTTTGTGACTCTGCTGAGCTCTTGAAATTGTTTCACACAATTTATTTTCTTGTTTTGTTTGAACTTTGTGTAAGTGTGTCTTGAATTTGGCAGGGATCTATGTGAAAGAATATGATATAGCCATGTACACTATCAAAAGCATAGATGACCCCAGAACTTTGAACAAGACAGTTTACATTAGGCCACCTGAAAACATACTGTCCCAGAGAGAAGTTGTCCAAATTTGGGAGAAACTGATTGGCAAAGAATTGCAGAAATCTTCAATTTCTGCAGAACAGCTTTTGAGGTCCATGAAAGGTGAGATCAATATCATTGATCAGCAATATCATCTGAAGAATGAAAAGTCATATATTATCTACGTTGAACATTTTTTTACTCATGCAACTTTCTTTTACTTGGTCTCTTGCTTCATCTCATCTGTCACATTGCATACATTCATGATTTTATTTTCTTAACAGTTCCTAGCTGTCACACACATTATTTATTTTTTCAAAGATAATATTTTAATGTGCAAATTAACACAGGACAATCATATGAACAACAAGTAGGAATGGTACATTACTACCATGTTTGCTTTGAAGGCTGCCTCACAAATTTTGAGATAGGAGAAGAAGGGGTTGAAGCTTGTGAATTGTATCCTGAAATCAACTACACTACTGTTGAAGAGTACATGAAACGCTATATGTAAAAGCTGGAATCTGCTTTGGGAATCAATCCCATCAAAGATTGGGATAAAGAAAATAAAACTATGTTTCTGCAACTGTAAATAAGAAAACAAAATGGCAATGTATTAATCTATTTCACTCCAACCATGTATTAATCAACAAGATATCTTTTAGAAAAACATAGCAACAGTACATTTTTTAGATACCACACGTCATGAAAGTAATTATGTTGTAGTTATTATGAATAATAAACTTTTTTAGTATTTACTCTATTTGTATATCTAAAATTTAACTGAGTTTAATTAAAATAACTTTATATAGTCGATTACACACTTGATGGTACTAACGATTTAATTTATTTTAACATTTAATGCATTGATTATATGTATCAAACTTCTGTCATAAAATGAAAATATAGTGTTGTTTACAGCAAAATGAATGTATGTGTTTAGACAAGAAGAGACAAAGAAAGAGGAAGAGAACTTGTTTCAAATCGTTCATATGACTGCAATAAACTAAAAACATATATTTTCTAATTTAATCCTTGGTAACATCTCAACCTTATATAAGACTTGTGGAGTGAGTTGTCACTTAATATTACACATTAATAAAACTAATTGTTTTAGCTAATCTCTATTTAATTACTTTTCTTTCCAAACCAATGATGCTATTTTGAGTTTCTCATTAGAACTACAAGGATACATAAGTCTTTTTTTAAAGTTCAAAACAAAAGTATATTTTACAATTTTTTTTCTTCTTGCATAAAAATTGAGTTTATAATTATGATGGTGCAAATAGATAAATGGGATGAAATGAATTTTTTTAAATGTCAATAATTTACACAATACTAACAAAGGATTTATTTTAATGAATGTATTCAAGGTACGGAGGAATTCAGTTTTCACACTTGTTGTAAATATTTTTCTTTTAATACCTAACCTAGTTCTCGTAACATTTTCTTTTAAATAAAAAAAATATTTTTAAAATTTTTCCAATTTGATAGATATTGATGGCAACTTGTTTCAACTTAAAAAAAAATTATTTTCTCCGTTTATTGACGGCAATTCTGATTGCAGCGTTATCAATTCTGACCTGGCTTCAACCTAGAAACTGAGATAAAATTTATTTCTGGTGAAAAATAACATTATCAATGTCTTCTATACAGAGACTACAAGCCATTTCAGTAAAACAAAATTAAAGTATTATATAAAAGTTGATGGAGTATGAATAAAACTTGAATAATTCACAAAATTGACTTATGTTATGACTCTAGTACTTGTTAGCATCTCTCTGTGCATGAGAGGTTCAGGTTGAAAATGGTTTTATCCAGTTCCATGATCCTCTCTAATTCTCCCATTGCATCCCCTTCTCTTCCAACTTCAACGGTAAGATATTGTTCAACAACACTTTCACCCAATTGCCACAAAATTTAAACAAAAAAGGTTTAATTTTCTTAAAATTTTGCTCAAAAACTCCCTACCCAATTGCTTTTCTGAATTTATAGAGTGCCAAGTTGGAAACTTTTTCCCTGAAAAATGATGGGGTCATCAGAATTAGAGGAGTTACTGCTTCTTCAGTGGCACCCAGAAACCGAAAATTATCAACATGTTCTGTATCGGGAGATGGCAATGCTTCTGTTGAAACTGATGCACCTTTCCCTGCTGATTACTCTGAGCTTCTGGAACAAGTAGGCATTTCATGGACCTCCCTTTGCATCAATTTTTTGTTCGTTGTTACATTAAGCTTTGATATTGATGAGCCAATGTTCTTGTGATTTGGTTAATTGGTTATATTATATGCGATAATGTGTCGAGCAACTGTGTAAGTAACATTCACTGAACCAACAAATTTATAAAAATAAAAAGGTGGGACTTATAGTCATTTGTCCTGTATACTAAGATACAGATGCTAATTGAGTATTGAACATTAAAATCGGTGTCTTTGTTATTGAATCAACTAACAGGCAAAAGTGGCTGTGAATTTGGCTATGAAGGATAACAGACAGCTAATGGTGAGCAATTTTTTATAGTAATTTTATTAGGAATCAAGAACAAAAGTTACAACACTGATAAAGTGAGGATCTGATCTATTATAAAGCCTCTAATGAAAGAATCTTATACAGGAGATTGAGTTTCCCACAGCTGGACTCGGGTCTGTGCCAGGTTCTACATATTTCAGTTTCCATTTTTTGGTTATAGTCCTGTTTTGTTGTTGTTTTAGTCAATATGCAAACTGATTCATTTCACTCAGTACATCACAGGTGATGGAGAAGGTGGAATTGAAATGACTGAGAGCATGCAATTGATTCGGGAATTTTGTGACGGCTTCATTAGTCCAGAGAAAGTCACTCGAACAAGAATAGTAATCTTCTTGGTTTAAGGAATTGTTCTTCTTTGTGCCCCTGCCATGTGTTTCTGGATGAAAATTGAAAAGCCTTCCTTATGTTAAAAGAATGGTTCTGTTCTCTTGCATTTCTTTCACTTAACTTGGAAGTTGATTTTGGTTAAAAGAATAGTGTTAATAGTACAATCTAACCAAGTTTACATTTAGTTCCAAGTCTCTTGATCTATAACTCCAACTCAAAGCATATAAATATCCATTACCAGTTGCCATGATTTGATTCCATGGGGGATTATGAATAGTTTGATTGGTCCAAGTAGTTCTAATTTTCTTGTTCATATATTGTCTTCCATTTCTTCATACGTGTTTGTCTACAAAAGTTTGTCTTGTCTTGTAGAGATGGTTGTGTGAAAGTTTTTATTGTCAATATTCAGTTTCCTCACTTCGATTTGATGCATAACCTTGTAATGATCAGTTTTTCCCAGAGGCTAATGAAGTTGACTTTGCTAGACAATCAGTCTTCAGTGGATCTTCTTTAAAGTTGGACTATTTGACCAAACCTTCATTTTTTGAAGATTTTGGTTTTGTTGAGAAAGTGAAAATGTCAGACAGAGTGAAGACAGAAGATGAACTTTTCTTGGTAGCCTATCCATATTTTAACGTCAATGGTAGATGCAAATATCCTTTGTTGTTGTTTATATAAACAATGAAAGTTTCCTGCTCACCGTTCCTTGTATTTCAGAAATACTTGTTGTGGAAGAACTTTACAAAGAGGCAGTCTTGAACACAGAACGAAAACTGATTATTTTCAATGGAGAACTCGATCGTATAAGATCTGGATGTATCCTTTGCCAAATTGTACTGCTTTTTAATATGAATCTATCTGCTCCTATCCTCCATTTTTAGAGTTTATTTTCTTTCAAAAATATTTGTTAGGTAGTAATTAGAAAATAAGTTGCCAAATATGCTAGTGTCAAAGATGTGAAATTTTTGAGAAACCAACTTCTATAACCTTAGAAATTCTCAGTGTTCTTGGTTTTTTTAGATAATAGTTATCCTTGATTTGATGAAGATTATCCACCATTCTTCTACCCAAAGCTTGGTGCACTTACAAAGACCTTTCTACCTATGATGGAAACTGTGTACTACATTCATAACTTCAAGGGCCGCAATGGAGGAACACTTTTTAGGTCCGCTAGCTAAATTAACTTCAATTGGTCCAATATATTGGAGGGCCATAGTTAAATGTTCGATATATTGCTTGGAGATGAAACGGAATTTGTGTCAGTAGTTAGACTTCGGTCTAACAACTGCATAAGTGCTTTTAATTATGAAACTTATTTGTTTCTCTTTGGTGTACGTACCACTTATGTGTTGTGTGTTGATTACATTTTCCTCAGGTGTTATCCAGGACCCTGGAAGGTCCTGAGAAGAGTGCGGACTGGGAAATATGTTTGTCTACATCAGCAGAATAGTATGCCATCCCTCAAGGAAGTTGCTCTTGAGATTCTTCCATCTGCATAATATATATCAGGAAACAGTAATGGTAAGCTATTTTAGTTTCCTACTTACCATATAACTTAGTGCATCCACTATGGTGTCTTTTTGGAGCCTACAATATTGTTTTAATGTATATGCCTTATAGACAAGAAACTGCATTGGCATTAACTCTCAACAGTGCTGATTCGTTGACACTAGAAACCGTGCTAACTCCTACTTGATCTGGATCTCTTTCTTCTTGCTACATCATAACATCAATCTTATCAATCACTTGTTTATCAAAGAAATGGCGATTTCTAGCACATAAGCGGTGTCAATAAGTGGTTACCTGTACGACAGCAGAAAAATTCTTTTGTTCGGTTTTTTATTTTTTGCTGATGATATTACACACATTACCTTTTTCGTTCGTAAAATCTTAGACATAAAAATCATTTCGTTACTGTTATTATATACAACGATATCGCAGTTCAGAAAGCATTTCTCTTCCTATGCAAAACTCTGACAAGAATATACGTTCCTTCATTCACAATTGACAATTGAAATTACCTAACAGTCAAATGAAAATATGAAATGTTTATGCTTCGCAACAAACAAATTCATACCAACAAGTAAAAAGCCCTTGACTCATCATCACCGCATTCCATTAATTAGGCTTAGCTTTGACCTTCAGTTACAGCTTCTTCTTTCTTCTTCCTCTTACTATAAAACCCAATTCTCAGACTTACCCACTACCATGCAACTATACTTGTTGAATCGAAAAATAATGTCTTTTGAAATTTGCATAGTACCCTTTTGGGGACAAGGCCATCTTTTCCCCTGCGTTGAGCTATGTAACCGTTTAACGTCAAGAAACATCAACATCACCCTCATCATCCCTTCCACCATTCACACTTCTCTTCCCTCTTCCCTCCTTCAACACCCTCTTATTCGAATCGCCCAGTTCCCATCACCACCTCCACCGCCATCCCACCACGACCTAGCCCCGGAGCTCGAACGCATCCTCGCCAACAACCCCACCCGACCCGTTTGCGCCGTCGTTGACATCATGGTGACCTCCTGCTCCGCCCCCGTTTTCACCAAATTCCATATTCCCATGGTAGCCTTCTTCACCTCCGCTGCCTGCTCCGCCGCTATGGAACTCGCTACGTGGAAAGCCCAACCTTTAAAACTCGAACCCGGCGAGACCCGTTTCCTTCCGGGGTTGCCCGAAAACATGGCAATTACGCATTCGGACCTTAAACAACGATCTCAGCATCCTCATCCTCCGCCGGTGGTCGGTGCATCGCTGCATTACGAAGGAGGAACCAGGTTTCCTCCGCCTCCAGGGAAGTGGCCACCGCACCACGGCGGGGGATTCAGGTATCCTCCGCCACCGGGGAAGGGACCACCTAAACTGGGGGGGCCGCCACCGTGGCTGGATGATGTTCGAGAAACCAGATCGTTGATCATCAACACGTGTGATGATCTGGAGCGTTCATTTATTGAATACTTAACAAATCATATTAAAAAGCCGGTCTGGGGCGTTGGACCGCTTTTACCCGAGCCGTATTTGAACTCGACCGGTTCACCTCTCATCGACCGTGACGTCCGGTTGAACCACCGGTCCAGCGTCACCGAAGAAGAAGTGACCCAGTGGTTAGATTCAAAGCCACGTGGTTCGGTTCTGTATGTGTCATTTGGTACGGAGGTGGGTCCCACCTCAGAGGAGAACGAAGAACTCGGTGAAGCACTGGATTCATGTGAAGAACCATTTATACGGGTGATTCAGGCCGGTTCAAGTATATCAGGTGCTGAAGAAGGGTATTTTGGGAATAGGGGTATGATAATAATTGGATGGGCCCCACAGTTGTTGATACTGAGTCACCCTTCAACGGGTGGGTTTTTGTCTCATTGTGGATGGAACTCAACGGTGGAGGGTGTTGGACGTGGGGTTCCGTTGTTGGCGTGGCCCATAAGAGGTGACCAATATCATAATGCCAAGTTGGTGGTGTCCCATCTTCAGGTGGGTTACATGGTCAGTGATGATATGTCGGAGAAGATAACCAAAGAACATATTGTTGTGGGAATAAAGAAGTTGATGGGTGATAAAGAAATGAAAAGAAGCGCTGAGATTCTAAGTGCCAAGTTCCAGCATCGGTTTGTTAGAACTTCAGTGGAGGCTTTAGATGATTTTATTGACCATATCAAACATTGAGGCGTCGATTGCTATGTTAATATGTTCGTTTTGGTGCCTCGCGTTTGCCAGAACGAATTGAAGGAACTGATTCTCTGAAATTTAAATAACGAAAAATGATGACGTTCTTTTAAGAAATAAATGTTATCTTTGAATAGAGAACAGGTTACTGCGCAGATAATAGACACAAAATAAAGTGAAAATAAATAGATAAGGAAATTAAAAAAAAATAAAATTGAACAAATATAGTTTAAGAAAAATTAATTAGATTAACCTAATAAAAATAAAAATCTAGTCCAGATATACCATGACTAAAACAGATTTTCGAGAAATTAAATGTTCTTCAGCAAAACACCTTTGAAAAGAAATGAAAAAAGAAACTCTTACAAAAAATTTGTTAATTTCTTAAAAGGAAATAAATATTTCTCACAAAATAAAACAAACATTTTTACGTCACGAAAAGTGATGACAGAATACATGCATACACACAATATATATAACATTTTTTTCGTATAAAATTTATTTATTTAACTTTTTTTCCACTTTTCAATCAGAGAATGAAATTCCTGTACTTTCCTTTCTACTTCTATCCATCCAAATAAAACATCTCACATTATTTTCACTTCTTTATTTTTCCTATTTCTATGTTACTCTTAATCCAGATAAAATAACGTAAAATCTTAGGGTAGAGAACCTTCAGAATTAAACCTTTCATTCTCCCCTCGTTACTACACATACAACCCTTTTAGGTATAGAACTTCGGAATGTGAAAGAAACTGCATTACTACAAAATGTCGATACAATCTCTGGTGGAGGGGGAGTTGTCATGGAGGAGAAACTATGTACATTATTACACAAGCAAATTCCATGACGAGATGAATGACTGAACTTTCCCTTTTTTTTTCTTCTAACTTCCAGGGAGCTACAAAAAATGTTTGAAACTATATGACAATATTTCATAATCAGATGAAAAATATCCGAATATGAATACTTTGACAAAATACAGATCCTAACAGCTTAAAACTTAAATGAACTACGAAAAAAAAACAAAAAAGAGAAAAAGAAAAGATTTTCCTTTTAATATTTCATAGAAGAACCCAATTATAAAACAATGAGCCTACATCCCAGAGAAAAAAAAAATGGTACACGTGCATGTTGCAAACAAATGATTTTTGTATAGAACAGAAACGACTTAGTCATGATGGATCCGGCTCCAGTTTTGGGACGATAGCAGATTTGAGCTCTAAGTGAGAAATACGAACAGCTCCAATAAGCCTCTCGGGCAACTCATCAGGAGTATTTGCCTGTCAATAACAAAATTGTCATGATTTCACGATACATACTAAAAGATATCAAGAATAAACAATCCATTGTCAAGCATTTGTTCAGAACCATGTACTGCTGTTACCTCTCAAGCACACATGCACAAGCATAATATGGTAATGCTACGATAAATAAAATAATTTCTCAATTAAAATCCAGCAATAAAACCACGGCAAGAACATGACCCAGTATTCCAATGCTCCCGGTTCAAAATACAAATCATAGAAAAATCTCTAAAATTTTTTATTATCACACCAAATTGGAATTTAAGTAAAATGTAAAAACAGCATATGTTTCGATACAGATACTTCAAGCAACAAATTTAGACCTAAAATTAAGCAGTTACAATTAATAATGATGATTAAACATAGCTATTATATCTTTATTACAATTCTGCTTCGAAGTAGCATATCATACCACTACATAAACTATCCATCTCTCCCATACACAATATGTAAATCGGTGGAGTGATGGACAATTGGACACAATAAAACACCGACCTCTCCCATATTACACTTTTACTACGAAGTTTGCTATCCATCTTGTCAGAGAGATGTTGTCCAAGGAACTTAGTATTGGATTAATCAACAATAATGACCAGCATGCAGACATTCTAACTAAGCCTTTAAGAGAGCTAGGATTTTTTTTATATATTCCATGCTTGGTACATATAATTTATATGCTCCAGATTGAGGGAAATTGTTGAAATAGATTATATTATTTCGTTGTACAAAGCTGTTTTTGGGTGTACCTAATTTTAAGCTAAATAACATAGGTTGCAGCCTTTCCTCTTTGAGATATACTTGTACTCATCTTTATATATCTAGAGATACACACATACATACACATCAGCTGAGATGATACACACTGGTTTTTCGCCATCTCTAAATTCAAGTCACAAAAAATATTTTTTGGCTCCCTACTAGAAAAAAAAAATATTTTGTTCCTCCTTGCTGCATAGCCAGGAGGTTGGTGATAACAGAATGTTACGAGGTGCAGACATGCTTTTGTCATAATATATAAATACCTAACAATAATGTCAACTTGAAGAAAAATACCGATAAAATTTAACCCAAAGTGAATATTCAACAAACACACAGACAAAGCAGAGTACGACATTGTCACATTGCTAAAAAAATGTTTTTGGTGCAGAACTAGCTCAATTTAATAGAGTATTTATAATTCCAAGCAGTTGAAGGGTATAACAACAGGTAATGAAATTTAACAAAATTCGTTAAAACAGTAACAGATTTTTTGTCATTTAGCAAGCTCCACAATCTGAAAATTAAAATACCTACTTAGGTGAAATCAACTAAATCAAGTATTATTAACAAATGCTAAATCAATTATCAAAGCTACAAGACTCTGCAATGTGAGAATAATGAAAGTTTCCACACTGGATGCAAAAATAAAATGAGTCTAGCCCAATGTTAATTTCTAGTAATATCAAACGCACCTGTACAAGAAAAGCCATATCTACAACCAATGTTGTAATCACACCAATAACCAGCCCCAAAACTCCATTAGCAACAGTAGAGGAACCAATATCAACGTCAATCTACAATTAAAGAGTGATTGGTTAAAAGATCATAGCAGACAATTAAGATACAAACATCATTCATTACTGGGAAACTTCCTACAACAAGGCAAACAAAAATTTATAAAGAACTTGAATCAAATTTTACCTCTAAATACTTGGGACCACGAATGTAGTTGCAATCAACTGCCTTTCCCAGCAAACAAGGAGTACTCCCAACACTCTGGCGTACAATCCATGAACCCTGCATTTTTAACATGGAATATCAATAAGGAGTGTAAAGAAGTTAAAAAGATGGTAAAAAAAAGTGAAAAAGAAATTAAAAAAAAAGGTAAATATAAATGGAAAAAAATGAAAGAAAGTCATAAAACCAAAAATGTGGTAACAATAAGAGATTTGGTTCTGCGGATTAAGGACCAAAATGTACATGCATCAACTTGGTAACAGTTAGCAACAGAGCCGCATATTTCAACTTATCGCACATTTGTTTTAAGGACTACAATTATTCTTGGGAAAAGTGAAATTGGCGATATGATATTCCTATGTTTGGTACAAATTTAAACAATTTTACTGCGCATAATTGATTCCGGTGAAGTGAAATTTTCTTGTTCTGTTTGAATTTTGACCCCCACAATGAGAGGTGAGTATGTTGCTTTCTTGTGGCATCGGAAAGGAAGTTATCTTATTACCAATTATTTGCTTCGAACCCCACTGCTGTCCATCCATTTTAATTTTGAAAAGCCTAACAAAAATATTAAATGCTAGCAAACATGTCTTTTATTTTACCAACAATTAGCATTCCCAGCAACATAGTATTTCAAAGCATGTCATCCTAGCCTCCTAGAAATATACACACACACACTATGCATATCAGCCATTGCACGAAGCAACAAAACAAATGGAATTAAAAATTAAAATCTTGTTATATATTCATCTTTGAGAATTGTGTTCATGATAAGATGTAATGCAATCCTAAAAATGGTATATATAAACTAGTCCACATTGTCCTACAATCCAGTCCTAAACAAGGCATAGGGTCAATAAACATCATAAGGAAACTCTAGATGCACGGCAGTGCTTGAAACCTTAGTTTTCAACAAACAGTTTAACTCTTGTCCAGGTACATAAAGACGCAGCTCATAAAAGTTGGTGAAATTTGATATTTCAGTCAATATACATATCTGGGCCAATGTTTTTACATTTGTTTATTATGCTATGTGCAAGGCTGAACGCCCCCATTGAACAATTTGCTAAAATTTAAAGGAAAAAGAACATTTAAAAATAAAGTTATAGACTATTGCTTACTTATGTAATGCATTGTGAATATTCAGATACAAAATTCGTAAATCTTTTTCCAGTATGTCACTCTGACATCAGTTCTATTATTTTTTTTATTTTTCCATTTTATTAAGCAAATGAAGGGTAACACGATAAATATGGGCAAAGGGAGATCAAGAAAAACTATAAGCAAAACATTTTAAAAGGATATTGAAGTTGATGAATTGTCTATAGGCGTGAATAACAAACAACGGTATCAAATCACTTAATCCATGTAGCTAAACCCCATCTAGTTGGAAAAAGGGTTGTTGTGAAATGCATTCAAAATCGTTAAGAAGATTATTATAGTACGTGATATCTCTAAAAGTTTTAATCTTCAACCAATCCAAATAGCATCATGTAATCTATGTAGGCTTTCATTGTTGTATATATTGTTTAGGACAAACTACATATAATACACAGTGTAAGGCGTCTCTTGAGTAACACATACAGCCACCACACTCGCAATAAACAGTGGATGATATAGTGTTAGATCATACCCATATTAAGACATAACTACATAAGAATGATACAGCCACAGATTATAAAATTAACTAGAAAGGCAGTGATAGTTTCCTGATTATAATGATGAAAAACTTCAGTAAATACCTTAGGGACTGATGGTATAAGCTTAAACCTGCTGTTTCGAAACTCATCATCACCGTCAACAAAGCGATGTAAGAGGGATCCAGAAACTAACTCCTTTGTCACAAAATAAAAAACCATACTATAGTGTGTTGATGCAGGCACCTACAACCAAACAGCAAGTAGTCATTTACTTCTGAGTCTAAACTTTTGAAGGTTAAAGTTGACCCGGTCTTATGAACAGAAGAACTCACTTGAAGATTAATGACAATGGAGAAAAATCCTTTTTCGGAAGCAACCTACACAGACACAAAAGATTACGACCATAGTCAGCAAAAACCTAAAACAGGCATGCAACAACCACCCAACAACTTAAATAAACAATAAAAAGGGAAATCAAATTCAGTAAAGATTATCCTGATAACCCTCCCATTTAAGTGAAGATATTATTCTCTCTTAATTTGTGGTTCAGTTATAGGTGTGTGAGGGTTTGCAGGTTTGGGGGCTGTCTTGGTCTGCAGTAAGGTGTTTAAAAGATAGTGTAGGTGTGGAGTGTTTTAAACCCAGAGAGCATTCCACAAAATACAGAAATAGCATCATGCTGCATGTATTCCCATTTTGGTTTAGACATTCAATTTTAATAAATGATTTCAGTACAGAAAGAGGAGGAGGAACTGGTCTGGCTCCATCTTCATTTAACATTATATACCTAAGAGTTTATGTGAAATTCCATTAGATTTTCAAGCATCATCATGTCCCGTTTCAATTAACAGGGATTGGTATTTTTGTCCCAAATAGGATGGATATAGGGTATAATAAGCACAAACCTTGAGAAAGGGTACTTTAACTTTCCCATAACTATAACCTCCATCAAATATCTATGTAAGAAAAATCAATCGTGTCACTTTTTTTACTTCACACACCAGGGTAAAGTAACAAGCCTAATGACAGTCTGATTACTGAGGTGTAGCTGACATAAATGATAGAAAATAATAAAATTACTATACTTCAGTTATAGCTTGGCTATTGTGCTTCAAACAAAGTGAACCTGGTATAACTTTCAGTAGCTACAGGATACTTATAATGACCTCCACCTAGAAGAAAAAAATGGATCCTTTAGGAGACAGTATTGTTAGGATCTCCTCCTATGCTAAACCACATGGGAATTGAGAAAGGGGAAGCAGAGAGATTTGAATCGTCTTAAACACCTGGCCACCGGCAAGGAGGGTGGGAAGGAAGACTGAAGGGTTAGAAGCAAAGATAAAACAGAGGGAAAGATAGTGGATAGAGGTTTCAGTAACTAAATGACTTTTGGGGTTTTCGGACAGGAAGGTTTGAAGATCCTAAAAGTTCTACAACCATCACAGTAGGCTATTTTTGTTTCCTCTTTAGCTGATGTGTGAATCTTGTGATAGACCTATGATTTCTGTGATAGAGTTCAGCCCTATTTTCTATAACAAAATGCCCAGCTTCAATCTCCTATCACTAATCTTCATCAACAAACAAAAAACATGCAAGGGTATGTTAAATTACTCACTTGTGCTGCACAACCATGACGCCTAGCCACATGGTCCATTCTTTTTGAGTCTTTAAACCAATCTACAGCAACAAGATCCAGCATATGTTTTCCAGCAGGAACCTTCAAAGTTCACCACAAAGGAATATGAAAACACCCACCAATGATAAATTTTGTTCAAAAAGTATAAAAGAAAAAGGAGAATGAATACCTTCGACTTGTCATAGCAAAAGTGTTTGCTTCTGACTCTGAAGTTATTTCCATCAGAAATTTTCCAGCAGTCCCGAGCATTATCTCGGTCATCCCGGCGCAAATTTCCCGAAAATGAAGACAAGTCAATTTCATTTGCAGGTTCTTCTTCCAAAGCTTCAGTTCAGTAAAATATCATGAAAAGATTTAGTTGAGCTTCTGACAAACACACATCATCATGGCGAATTGCTTCATGCACAACACAAGTTTGTAATTGTAATACCATTAAATTGAATAGGGTATTGCAAGCAATTACCTGTTCTTTTCACATCATTCTCAAGACCAATTTGGTACGCCTGAAAAGTTTTATAGTAATATTAATGCTCAGAATTTATGAAGCAAACCTCCAAAGTATACAGATGAGGGAAAATGTAGCTACAACCTCTTGTTCAGATTCCGCTATTTGAAAATCTTCTTCATCATCAGAATATTCATCTATCAAGGCAGAGTTTCTGCTTGCAGCATTCATTTGATCAAGAGAAGAAGGATTGACAGAAAAATCATTTGGCTTCTGATTCTTCTTTGAAGAAACAGATGTTGAGGACATGTTAACCATGACAGGAATTCTTGGATGAGCGTTTCTTTCATCCGATTGGGCAAACCATTCACGTAAACCTCCAGAAAGAGAAAAAAATACAAGAATTTTGAAACTCATCTCACAACACGTTCAGCCACGAAAAGGAGATTCAAAATGGGGCAACCTCCACTCTAAACTTTCAATTACCAAAATGATAGAGAGAAAGGTAAATAAAAGAAACCATGATGATTGAAGGTAGAGTGTTATCATTCTATATAAAAATTGTACACCGCATAAATGGATATCAACTCACCAGCTACACTATTTAACATTTGACGGACACAATACTGCTGAAAAGATGACAGGTAACCCACACCCCATCCCTTCAGATCAATCTGCATAAGATGCTGGACTTGCGTCCTGGGCCTTCCATTTCGAGGTTTTAATGGGGAAATATTAAATCCTCCACCTGTAGAAAGCAATTCTTAGACCTAAATAATTTCAATGGAAATAAGAAACATAAAGAAAACTTACATGAGAAACATCAATCGACAGAAACAAAAAAGAATTCTTTATTGAAAACTAGTGAATAATAATGATAATGATAATGATAAATAAATGACATAAAATCAGTTCATCATAAAGATCAATCTTCACTTTAAGTAGACAGAAAACCTCAACTGATTAAAAGATGGAAACCTCAATATGCTAAACAGCTCTAGAATTTCCATAACATTTTCCAACTGGTTGATGCTACCTTACCAAATATTATCATTCAATCCATTCTGTTAGAGGTAACGTAACAGTTTGTAAGAACAATATATTCTAATGAAATTAATAAATTTTCAAACATAGTTCAACCGCCCTTTAAGGATTTAAATTGGGAGTGTTCGCATGCATACAACATCCTACTCCTTTTCGTAAAAAATAAATATTAATACTAAGAGGAAAAGAGGTAAAGCCATGATCCTCCTTAGCAGAACATTGAAAATAATACAGGTTCAATAGAAAGAAAGAAAAAAGGCATCAAAGCTGCCTAATTTTAGCAAAAATCCAGATTTGCACAAATCAGAAGAGGCAAGGACCTTAGAAAAAACCTATTAGCAAAAAACCAGAGAGGCAATATGCATAACCTAATCCATAATAAATTGAGGACATCAAGAACCACTGAAATATAGATGAATCCACCTCTCTTGAACTTAGAAGGACAGAATCAGGTCTATAAACTATTAGCAAAGCACCAGAGAGGTAATATGCATAACCTAGTCCATAATAAATTGAGATCAAGACCAATTGAAATGTAGATGAATCCAACTCTTTTGAACTTTGAAGGACAGAGTCAGGTCTATAAGAAATTGAATCTTACTCTCAATATGTGCTCGAACACACCCTGGCTGTGGACCACAGTTTTCGTGCTCCCTTGAGCGAAATAAAACAACTGCAAGAAGAAGAAACATCAATGCAAACTTCCAAAAGTAATAAACACAAAGTTCTAATATAAAGAGTTCTTTAGGAGTATTAATAGAGAAAAACTCAATAGTAGCCATCAAATGTGTTTGATAACTTAAAGAAAAGTATTAAATGTTTGAGTTCCCAATTTAATTAATTATTATTTTTATTTAATACTCTCTTCTTTTGTTTCCTTAATGAGTGTCATCATTAGCAAATCCTTTGACGAATGAACATGTACTAAAAACTTAGAACGAAAGAAATAGATTCCTACCATAACTTCCATCATCATTTCGGCGCCAATATCGTACATAACAAAGATCACGGGGCCACACAAACCTGCAATGATAAATACATAGAAGTGTCAGTTAATACAGTTAGCCAATTCACTTTGTAGATGCGTAACCCTTTTCTAACTATTTATCGAGTCCCAAATCATGCTTTCATATAGACAAAAAAAAAAATCCAAATTTACGCGTTGGGAGACCTAGATATTGGCTTACATATCAAGAAATAAAACAATTTATTTAGAAAACTTACAATACAATACAAGAAAATTTGGTTATTCAAGAAAAGACATCTTCATTCATCACTAATTTATGTGAAAATAGTTGATCAAGTTTACCAAACATAAACTGCAAACAATTATAAATGAAAGAGAAGATAGATCATCTATACATTGGGAACCAATCTAGCTGAAGTCGATGATAAAGAACTGCTGTATGCCCATCCACCTCCTCAACTAAACTACCATGTAGGAAACTGCAATCCCATCTGCAGACATGCAAATAATAAGAAAGCAAACAAAATTTATCTGCAGAACTGTGGAACATCAAATATCTAAAAAAAATTGTGTTTACAATGAATAATTTTAATGTAACTCAAAGTGATAACAGGAACATTATCTGAAAAGAACAAGATGATATCCAGAATCGTGCTAAGGTTTTCAAATGATTTTATACCCCAGTTTATGTTATCATACTCAAGACTCAAAGATATCAAACATCTTAGAGCATCAATGGTAATCAACTATGAAAAAGATATTAGAAATTCCAAACTAATTACCCTCTTCACTTGCAATCAAAACTAAACAAATTTTCACCTCAACCTCAATTCTCATCAAATAAATTGTTTTAATAAGACTCATCCGTTCATCATCTATAATAACAAGTTAACAACCAAGTGTTAACCCACTATGTTGGGTCAGCCATATGGATCATATGACATTATTGAGCTCTAAGGAAAACCAAACTCCCAATTAATTCATTTAAATTAAAGTATTTTTCAATGGTTTTTGCCTATTCTTTTCTTTGGTTTCCTCTACCATTTTAATGTTAATGATCTACCATTTGGTCCACATTTCGCACCATGACCTTTGTTGGTCCTCAGTTCTTTCCCTCACATGACTAAAAATCATCTTTGGCAATTTTCTATCATCTTCTAAATAGGTGTTACTCCAATATATTCCCTAATACTTCCTTCCACTCATAATATATTGTTTGTCCATTCAACTTATCCAGCTCAACATTCTCATTTCCCACTACTCCAAAATTGAACTGGAAAAAATCATGTTAGTCATAGAAAGAGCACTAAAAAATGTAAATAGTTTTCAGCTCCAACAGTGCCGCATTTATAACATAGTAATAGCTCATTTATCTCCTCCACCAGTCTCCCCTAGTATTTTCCTTAACACTGACAACTTTCACCCCTTTAGCATCTAAGTTACTAAATTAGATGATTTTGTTTTCAGAGTTCTTTACTGCTTTTGATAGGAAACTAGAGTCTCGAGGCATTCCTAGCCTTAACAGGAAAGGAACTCCTAAGGCGCCAAGAATAGCTCACCCGTGCTGGAGCCCTGCCTTAGTACCTTGGGCACAAGTTCTGGTTCCTTTAACTACAATGTCCAGTTTGGATTAATTTCTAGCTTATCGGAGTTTTCTAATTGTAAAACCTACTATAAAGACTTTTCTAAGACAAGAATTTCAAGCATTGTTAAGTTTATAAGGACTTACAGAGAAGTTAAATGAGAAAGCCTCGGAAAATGTTTGATGTTTAAGTTAATTTCAAGTTAAAGAAAAAATTGATTTATTTTCTCCTTGATTCATTTTATTTTCTTCTCTCATATGTGTGTGTATGAGTGTGTCATATATGGCATATGAGATGTTTATCCAAACTGAATCTCAAAAGTAGTTGCTCTCTCATACATCACGATAATATTTCTCCATAAACAACAAAGAATAACAATCTGCCATACATCATGCATGACAGCAATTATTATACAGAAATATAAAAAACAGTGGTAATTCTACAGAAAACCTACTCAAAACGTGTCCCATCCATGCTCATCACAAGTTCAAAAATTTCTTCACAAGTCGCCTCCACAACACCTACCGCCTTCATAGCTCTACTGCAGCTCCTTGGCTACATAAAGAAGCAAATGAATATAGTTGTTTCCCAAACTATTCCATGAATGTAGTATACCATGAAAATAAAGAAAGACATGAAATAACATACAAGGTAATCAACTTCAACAAGTTCTTCAAAAATACGAAGTCCTGCCAATTTCAGAAAGAAAAATTGTCTCAGTTCATGCAACTACTACTTATCCAATCATTTAACACTAGAATGTTTCCCAAGAAAGTAGGATAACTTCTTTTAAATAATCAAGATAGAAAATGTCTCTATCATGTAAATAAATGTAGCAAACCATCTTGACATTGTAAAAGACGCCAATGCTTTCTTGAGAATGCTTGGTTGTTGATATTCTGATTTGACAAATCTGAATCTATTTCCCGTGTCCAGTCGAAAACTGATTCAGGAGGGCCTGCATATCAATAAAGGAAAAGTTTAAATATATACTGGAGCAGACTAATTGCAAACCCACAAAGCTCTAGGGATACAAAGTAGACCATTTCCAATTGTTGTCCTCCTTAACAAATTAGGATGAGGGTCATCTTCATCCTCCTGAGCACTGAACCTGGTGATCCAAAAATATATTGGATGTTATGAATATATAGAAGGATATGCACAATAACATTGGTAGCCGGCAATTATCTACACAGGAGCTATTTGGTCAGCAGTGAAATAAAAGTGGCCGAAAATACTATATCATGTTCCAGTATGTTTCAATCAATTATTTCAGTAGACTCTCCTGAAAATTGATATCGGAAAAAATTTGAAGGAAGAAAGGCATAATTTAACAACATATGAAACAACAGCACAAAAAAAGCAGGTAAACTTAACGCATTGCCATCTTCTACAAACAGTATGAGGAAAAAAGCAAAGCACAAAACTACTAACTGGCTTTCACGATCTGAGGAAGAAGCTGTCTTTCCATTGTCCATCCCCGATTTGTACTCAAACGAAATATATTTGTTGCCATTTGATGGTTGAGCTCCCTGGTGCTGCATGCATCAAAGTTCAATAGCATCAACTAACACAACCAGAAAGCATGTCCTACTACGATTGACTTACCCAGTTAAATTACAATGCATCATTTTATCTTTATATCAAGTAAATGTTTTTCATATTCAAGCCAATGTACATCAGGGAAAGATAGTCTCTAACAAAAAATTTAGGAATATGGATATCAAACCATATTTAAAGAACATAATAGGATTGTGCAACTTGATGAAACAGACCTGATCAATGACATACTCTATTTTTTCCTTCCAAATTAGGGCCTCTTGGATGTTAAATGCTGCCATCTGCAGTACGAACCAGAGTAATAAAGTATTAACTCAGCAAAAGCAAAATTATAATAATAATAATAAAACGAAAAGGCACATTGGTAATTATAGATAAAAGGGCATAAATATATGCTGGATATATATGAATGAGGAAAATCCACTAACCATAATTCGATGGTTCTTTTCTTTCTTGTTGTAAACAGACAAAACATAAACCATCTGCACAAAAAGAGGTTAATAGTTGCAGGAAAATAGAGAGAACAAAACCATTGTCAATATGGAAATTTTTATATAGTTTAAATAATTTGATGGTTTTTTTCTTTCTTGTTGTAAACAGACAAATCATAAACCATCTGCACAAAAAGAAGTAAATAGTTGCTGGGCAAGTGGAGAGAATAAAATCATTGTCAATATTCTAACTACAAATACAACTACCAAAAGCCAGCATATGCTACTTTCAAAGTAATATCCACGGCCAATTTGTTTTATTTAACTTTCTCACTAAAAGGAGCAAAAACATGCTACCAAAATTCTGGACATGTCTTTCCCTCTTCGGAAATTATTCATTAAAAGAGGACTTTCTGACTACTTTATACTGTGGCTAAAGATAACTTGGTTACTGTTCCCTGTATCAGGTGAACACAGATACCTCTCATTCTAGTGCACTACTCGGCTTGAAAAGTTTGATTGAATCTGAACGATGGTACTAAGTTACTAACAGGATTAATACAAAATATGAGTCTAAATGTAAACTCAGACAAGTCCATAGTTCAGTCACAAGTTTGACAACAACGGATAGGAGTTTACAACAGCTCTCCCAAGATGATCCTAATATACATTTGATCAAGAGATTTCTGGTAGACAAGGAGAGAGATTGCAAAGTTGTTGTATCTTTTCCTCCAACTTTAGAATTCTTTCTTCTTTTGAGGACACGTTGAAGAATGATACTTTGTCCTCTTACTTTAGAATTATTTTCTTGTAATAAATTTCTTCCTTAATCTAAAAAGAAAAAAAAAAAATACAAATCTGTCTTGGACAATAAAGGACCCAACCCAGGCTCCATGAGTATATTTAACAGTACATAAAGGGGTGTTAATTTTTATGTGCACAAAACTACGTATTCCTAGCATTACTCGCCAAAAGAATCAGAGGCCCGTCTGGTTTTCCTTTGTTTTATTAAAAGCCATTGGTATCGTTTAAACATCCTTCCTTACATCATGCAGCATAAATCATTCCACAACTTCCCCTCACTTCAACCATTTACTAGCCCTCCATTCACACATTCAATTCCCTGATCGGATCAAAAAATTGACGCATGCAAACCAACATACAACAAGTACAGCTAGTGTCAAGGATCATTTCAAGACCAGAAGGCTCATGCAGCAAGCAGAGGTACCAACAAATAAATAGCTGTGTATGTGCTAGTGTCCACGTTTAATTGCAGAAAACTCACATGTCCATGATGAGTCTTCAAGCCTCTATCCTCCACTCTACAGTTGCCGTCAATTAGCAGTGTTTTAATTGGGACCTAACAAAAGCATAAAAGCAAGTTCATCTCGTCAAGTTTTCGAGCAGCATCTACTCTCCAACAACCGGCCCTCCTCCCACAAAGTAAAAGATACAAACCAAAACCAAAAAACAAAAAAGTTTAGGAAGTATAAAAAAATTGTAAAAGTGAAAAAGCAATCTCGCAAATTCCCTATCCTTTTCCATAGAATACCCCAAAAGGTGACTCCGGAGAGTGAAAAGTTTAACAAGCAGAACAAATTGAAGCAAAAAAGTAATAATAATAGCGGAATTCCCCTAAAACCCAAACGAATAAGTGGAATTCAACCAAAAAAAAATAGAGCCACCTGATTATCCTGCGGTTTCCTCTTGTAATACGCAAGCAGCCGCGACTCCAACACGAAGTACCTCATGTGGATGAACGATCGCCCGATCTTCCGACGGCCGTACCGCACCATCCACCCTTCGTACACAACCTTCGACGACATCGTTTCGCAGAACGCGAATTCCAAATTCCGAGAACAAAAGAAACGGCGCAAATTCGGACGCGGTTCCAGCCGAAAGCAGGAGACGGATAATCTCTGCTTCGGCGAGATCAATTGCGAGCTCCTACGGGACCGGACGACTCATTACCGTCGCCGGAGACAGAGGATCGCGGAACCGGCGACTTCACTCAACTTCCGCAGAACGAGAGCGACGAACTTAGGATTCGGAACTCGAATTCCGCATTGGCACTAGTCGCGGTTACTCTCCACCGATTGCCAGAGCCTTCCGCTTCCTCCTTCAACTTCGATTTCGATCGGCGTGAACGAGATCGGTGAAACGACGACGTACAGCGGAACGGTGTTGAGAGAGAGAAAGAAGAAAGAGAGAGAATTTGAAGAAGAGATTCTGTTGTATTCTAATTAGCGCAAGTGTGAGATCCCACGTAAGTTAGAAAAGGCTGTGACCGCGAGCAGCACTTGCCACGTGGCGAATTTTCATTGGGCCGTGTGGGTTAGATGCGTGATGGCGCCGTGACGCTTTCTCCATTTTTGAATGAAGGTGGCGTCCTCGTTCTCGTTCTTTCCTTCTACTAGTCTCCACCTGACCAGTTTAATGTTAATTAGATAGTTAAATACAATTACTGTTTGAGGAGTGGGTCCCACGTATTTTTTGCGTGTGAGAGATTACGCATATGCCCAGGAGGAAAAGGGGTTGAGGTTTTGTTTGTATTGGGGGTTATGGTCATTGTGTAGATACGGTTGGACACTAACTTACGCAGGTACAGTGATGAGGTGCAGTGTAGTGGGATTAGGAATTGGAATTAATTTGTGCGCCTCACTGTGTGTGGAGTGTGGACAGCTAAGCGAGACATTATTGAAATCTCAAACTCTGCCTCATAGGAATAGGCAGAAGGTGAGGTACAAAACTGGGGGAAAATAATCCTGATTATGAAACTGTTTATTATTTTAATAAATAATAATAATAATGAATAATTAATTAAAAATTATGATACTAATAATAAATAAAACAAACTTTCTTTTTTATTCATTTTAATCAAACAAAACAGACTAATTTTCCTTATCTTGTATTTCTCTTCTCTCTACCACAAAGTTGATGCAATGGAAAGCACCATTGATGTGACTAATGATGTTTGATTTATCACGGTTTTAGCTACAGTTTTGGTGGTTTAAAGCTCTCAGAATTTAAAATTTTGATTTGATAAAAACTAAGGACCACAAAGTGAAGAATATACAGCAGAAATAATAGAGTGAGAATATTAATGGTGGTTGAAGCATGTAAGAGGCAATGTTAAAAGATGTAGGGGAACAAAAACTGAAAGGAAAATAAGAGTTTTGTCTTTACTAATTTGATAAAGGGTGATTGATACCTATGTGAAGATGGGAAAAAGATGTGGGGAGTTTGAAGAAGAAAATTGTGGCAGTATTTCAATCACAACAATCACCTAGATTGCAACTAAAGTTGTTCAAACATTTCACACATCAACCAAAAATTATATCTATTAATGACAAATAAATATTTTATTGCTTGGTTTTTAATCTGAAATTACTTGTGTGTCATCTGACTTCTTTATTAATTTACCTTTTGAATTTATTTAGTTTTATAACAACTCCTTATCTATTTTTTGTCAAGATAGATTCTAATTTGAAATTATTGTCTCGGACCATCATAAATATGAGTTCCACCAACAAGAAACCATATCTATTAAAAGTTTTTATAAATTTTTTAAATACATATAAAATGTTTATTTATAGTTATACTTCCTTTTTATTTTTTAACTACAAATTCATTTTTAATACATTGGAATCTTTCTCGTCTTTGATATAAAAATGTACTATACAAAACATTGCAAATAACTTAAATTCAATATTAATTTTGTTTTTTAAATGAAGTAAAAATAAATTAAACAACCCTAACGAGTAAATTTTTTTATCCTTCTGAAAAAATATAAAAAAATTTTAATTAATTATTCAATGTGTGTTTGTGTTTCGTTTGGAACACTGAAGTTAACTTTTAAGTTTAACATGCTTTTCAAATCTAATAAGAAATAAAGTTTACTTTAAACTTCCAGCGACTTAAAATTACAACAGGCTTCTTCTAATGATATTTTTTCATGAGCAACCATATTAACATGAACATCATATTACCATGGTCAATCATATTTCTTTCACAAAAAATAAAGTTATGTTTATACTTTTTAAAAAAGCTCAAAAAGTGTTGTATGAACGAAAATATAAGGTACTTTATTAAAGATATATAACCGTGTTTGGCTTAACATATAATTCCTCTTTAATTATTCAGTTCCACCATGTTTATCATTAACTTCACAACTCTTGTCCAACTTCAAGATCATAATATGTTTATTATATTAATTTTTCAGGTCACACTTAAAATGTTAAATATTTATTGGGACTAAAATAAGAAAGAAATCATAAAATTGGAAGAATCCGTCCAATTGGACTTAAATGAACTTAAATCTGATCATGATGTTATAATTCAATTTTGGACCACATGACAAAAGATTTTAAAGGCAAAAACTTAGTGCACCCCATCACTTTTATCACTTCTGACATGCACTCCATTATTTTCTAAAAATTTTAAAAATACTCTTCGTATAAATATAAATTTTATATTTTGAAAAATATTTTAAAATATATTTTTTAAAATATAAAATTCACATTCTAAAAAAAATTTGGAATATATTTTTAGAAAGTATTTTTCAAAATGTAAATTTATGTTTTGAAAAACACTTTTCAGAAATTTTCAGAAAAATATTTTCTAAAATTAAAAATTAAGATATTTTCGTTTTTTTTCTGTGACGCGTCAAATTTCACGGTACAGGAAGTTTTTGCCGATTTTAAATCGTTTATATTTTTCTAAAATATTGTGGATCAAAGCCAAATTATTTATCCATATAAAAGATTTACATAATATTACTATTAACTACCTAACTTGTACGATTAAAATGAAGAAAGAAAAAAGAAAGGTACATATATAGACGAAAACCATATTTTATACATATTTAACTATCATCTCACGCAACTAATTATGCTATATAAATGAAATATTTATTTATTTAAAGTAATTTTTACTATTTACTTATTTTATTTAGGTAAACTAATTTTTAAAATTTAACTTTATTAAAGTTCAAAATAATTAATGTTCAAGTTAAGTTTAAAAATTTATTACTAAAGTTTAAAAACAAACAAAAGCATAAACTGAGTTTCAACCTAATCATAAATTTATAAATTTATTAATAATAAAAAGTTTAATTAATAGTAACATTTTAAGTTTTAAATTATTTTAATACTAATTATAACAAAATTTACTACTTGTTGAATTATATATGTATAAAATTATAATTGTTATTGTCTATGCTATTTAATTATTTTTTATAAATTTATTAGTTAATTACATTTCTTTAATTCATAAAACTGAGTAGCATAAAAGAAACAAATGAAAAAATGGTCCCAGACCCAAACACGTCTTCCCTAGAATCTTTGAACACATAAAACTTAGTTTGGTCTTTCTTCTTTTCATCTTTGTTCAACCATAGATACAGTTTTCACAGTTCTTATATAGATCTCAAAGCTTCTTCCTCACTATTTCGTCTTGACCTGCTTTTTCACAAATTCCTCCAATGAGTCTTTGGTCTTCAAGCAAGTCTTCGATCCTTATATAATGTGTATTCAATCAATATAGGTGAAAAATAATACTATATATTAAACATGATCGAATAGTATTCGACTCATATTGAAAAAACTAATTTATCTGCCAAGTCATTAATCTTTAAATTAATATTTACCTTTTAGATAGCAAGTTGAATCTGCAAAAGATACTATTTTAATAATACTTGCTTTTTTTTGTAAAAAATTAAAGCATAAGTAAAAATATAAACGTGTTAGCTTTTATAAAACTTTGTTATTAAAGTAAAATTTGTAAAAATATAATGAAGAAAATGTTCTTCTAAGAAAACAGAAAAACTTTTGTTTTGCGAAGATGAAAAAGAGAAAAAACTGAAAGATTAGAACCCTATCAAGAAGGTATTTTTTTTCTTTAAAAAAAAAAGTGAAAGGGTAAAGACAATAAAAAAAAGTATAGGTTTTAAATAAAGGACTCTTATTTTGAAAAATTGATGGCTTGCGGGAAGCAATCACCTATGTATTGGGATTTGGGTCTCCCTCTATCCAACTACTGATTCTCCACCTCTAGAATGACTGCAAGTCCATAATTTTAACATACTTTTATTTTAATTTTGAAAAAAAAATAAAGATAATTTTTAAAGTGTAATTTATTATTTTTTTCACTTTTGCTTACACAAACCTGTAATATAATTTTTTTTTCTAATATATTATAAATTCTACAATCTGCAATATAATTTTTTTTTAAATATATTGTGATACAAATTTTTTTCTAAATAGGTTCTATCTAACACTATTTAGGTCCATAATATCCAATTAAAAATTACATTAAAATATTTATAATTATAGAAAATAGTTTAAAGTGAGATATATTTCTTTACCACCTTTATAATATGTTCTTGCTAAAGATGAGATGATATATTTTTTAATGTTTTTTCTTTTACATGTCCTCATATTCTAATATAAGATTATGGAAACATACTTCTATTCTAATTAGTTAATATAAAGTATTCATTATGAGCAATTAATACTTTGATAAGTCAATTAATGCTATTGAATTTGATATGTCAATTAATATAAAGTATTTATTATACAACCTTAATTGATTTTTTTACCTAAATTAACATGGTTTATATATTTAATAATAGATTATCACTTGATTTGTTAATTTATGAATATAATCATATTTTACCTATTAATCATATTCATTATGGTTTCAGGTTAGTAATAATTGATTCTGGTCCCATAATATATCATATATTTATTTTGAAATAATAAAATATTTTTTTTTCAACTCACTTCTTATATAATTAAAATTGCTTAACTTTTATGAATCCAATTGGTACATATGACAGAAGGAATTAGTTGGAAATGTTGACAGCCCTTGAACATTTGAAAGTTGAAAACCTATAACATATTCTTCTACTCAGGAGACAACCTTTGTTTAAGTCTAGAGGGACCCACTTTTTCATTTCTATTTAACCCTAATCAAATATTTCATGCCCTTCACCACTCTCATCTACCTAAACTTCTAAACAATATTTCTTAAATAATAATAACTAATAAAAAACAAAATATATATTTTTGAGTTTTTTTTAAATTTAATTTTTAATTTTATAATTAACCAGTTTATATTGGATTTCACTGATGCAATCAAATTTTATGCGAGAGAAAAAAAGTTACATTTTTATTCCTAAATAAACTTTGACTTGAACATTTTGTTTTTTCAAACAAAAGAACGTGAAGCCGCGGCCGGCACTATAAAGAAATGCCATAATTAATAATCTTATAAAAAAATAATATCACAATGATGATGTAATTTATGTTTTGACAAGCTTTTCTCTTTTCGAGCCCATCTAAACTATATAATAAATTTGTTTTAAATTATTGTTATATAGTTTATTTAACCCAACCCAAAAACCAAAAAAAAATTATTGTGACATCAAAGTCACGTGCCCACTTAAGTATGAAAAACAAACGCGGAAAGAGACCGTGGTTTCCAATTAAACTACTTTGTGTTTTTTTTTTTTGGTGAATCTGAACTACGTTCGTTTTATTCACCCTTTTAACCCTACAAAACGAAGCATCATCGGTCTCAGATCCCACGAACCCCATCTTCATACCTCTTCGCAGTTTGCACAACCAAAGTTTTATTTTTTTTCTGCCTCTGATTGATGAATTCAACGAAGTTGTCGTGATTAAGAAGAAGTAGCTTTTTGAATCAGAGAGAGATAAGAGAAGTATAGGAGACAGTACTTTCTGCATATAGACCAATCACTCCTCCGGTAACTAAAACACCCTCTCTCTGTCTTTTTCTTTTTCAATTTTCATCATTGTTATATTCTTACTTTATGATTATGCTTATATATGCCTTTCTTTTCAGAACCCCATTATACACAGTGTAAAGTGCCCAAGTATGTATCTGATTAGATTATAAAAATCTAAGCTTTCGTGCCCACATCTTGCTCTGATAGATATGCATAGGAGGGGAGAGGAAATTAAGCTTTCTGATTTAATCATGAGTATAAGATGGTTTAGACTATTTTTTTTTTATAGAGGGGAAATTTTCCCATTGATCTCCTTGTTATTGTTTTTCGCTTTCCTCCTCCAATTTCTTTTTGCTGGCTGAGTTCTTTGTTTTTGACCCGAGTTTCTATATTTTGACTTGTTTGGAGGATTTTTTTTTCTTCGATTTATTTTGATCTTTTCTTGGGGTTGACTGAATGAGATTCCTCACCTTTTGAGATGTGGACCTGTGTGAAGAGATGGTTTTTTTTATCTCCTTGAAAATGGAAGCTTAAAATTCACTCTGAAAACCAGACTTTTGAAGTGAATCAATAGAAGCACTGAACCAGAACTGCACTTAGAATTGCATAGTCAACACCTCTTGGCTTTGCTAGTTTCTCTGGTAAATTCAATGATCTGGAGCATCCATGTTTGATACTTGGTAGAGGGTGGCCTTGCTGGATCCTGTTGTAAAAGAAAAGCTTTTAAATTGTTAAAGTTGCAGCAAAAATAATAAACAATTTAAATTTTGAAGCATATCAGATATAGCATAGCAGACAAGGAAACTGAAAAGCATCTATTATATTATATTATATTATATTGTGTACATAATTTAAGAAAATACTGTCCAAAAAGGCTGCTATTATGTTTGAAAACTGATGGTGCCATTACTGTTAACAGGAATGATTGTTAGCTGAGAATTCTTGGGCGATCATCTATCTAATTTGCTCCAGCTAAGGAATCATTCAACGCCAAGCTGATTAAACACTGGGAAGATTGTATTTTGGAGAAGTAAAAGTTGATCACCAGCATGGGATCTTTAAAGGGTCATGCTTTGCCAGGGACACTGTTTCTTGTAGTTGGGTTGTGGCACATATGGGGTTCTGTGGTGAGATATGTTCGTAGTCCTAAGACATTTCAAGTCAGGGTTTGGAATCCTGTGCCAGGGTTTGATGGGAGGCTGAAGCACTTGGAGTTGTATGTTATTGCAATTGGTGCTTTCATTGACATGTGCATCGAGCTCTTGTATTCAACCCATCTCAAGTTTTATGTTGATGGGGTCCTTAATCCTTCTCATATGAACGACTTTGAGCACTCAGGGATGCTTCTCATGTTTTTCATCTTTGGTGTGGTTGCCTTACTTTCTCAAAAGACCATGTTAGTTCCCCTCTTCCTCTCTCTCTTCAATACCTGTTTGAATAGGATAAATTTTGCTTTACAATTTGAATGTTATTTTTATTAAAAAATTAATTAGTAATGTTTATGATCAATACAAATCTTCATTACTCATAATGATATAAGTTTTTTTTTTTAAATTTGAAAAATATTTAACAAAAATGAAATTTGGTATTTTAGTGTTGTTACTGCTATTCAAAGAGTCAAATTTGGTGAGATAGAGCCATTTAACAGATGGTGCAGTAGAGTGCTCTCTCATAATTAACTTTCTAGTTGTTGAGTTTTCTTTCTTTTTTTTCAATTATTCTTTTCAAGAATTTACAAAGCTTGCTTGTATGTTCTTTTTTTCAATTATTCTTTTCAAGAATTGACAAAGCTTGCTTGTATGTGTTCACAAACATATATTATAGATATGTTAGTCCTTAAAAGCTTAGACAATTGTGTAATGCATTTTTTTTGTAACTCTTTTCATCATTTATATAATGAGTTATAATCATATGCTGACAACCAGAGCTTACAGATTTTCATATAGAAACTAAAACAAAAGTTGATTTTAACCTATTTCCTTAGTTTGGCTAAGGAACGTTTAGATAAGATGTAAAAAAACTAACAACCAATCTAATTACCATGAGGAATTAGGTGAACAAGAAGCCTTCGCATGAGTCATAACTCTTGTGTTGTGAATGATGTGACACATTTTCATGCACAATCCGCTATGCGGTTTTCAATTAGTTCAACTGCCATAGATCTTTTCTTTTCCCAATCATAATGATTCATTCGTAGGCATCTATCTTTAACTGCATATTCTTATTTTCCTATCATTTCTTCAATTGTCATTGATTATAATTTTATGTCATGATCTGTAATTGAAACAGCTACCAATTCCCTTCCAAGCATCTTATTTTATATCTTTTTAATCATCTTTCTTTGTGACTTTTTCTTATACAGATTTCTTCCCTTGCCAGAAGGTGCTCTTTGTTTGATTGCTGCCTCAGCATTCTCTGCAGAATATCTTCTGTTCTACTTCCACTCAACAACACACAAGGGCCTTGAGGGCTATTATCACACCCTCCTTGTCTTCCTGGTGGGACTCTGCATTTTATCTTCAATTGCTGGAGCCCTTTTGCCAACAAGCTTTCCAGTGGATTTATGCAATGGCATTGCTATAGCACTGCAAGGTTTATGGTTCTATCAGACTGCATTTGTTCTGTATGGCCCTATGATGCCAAGTGGTTGTAAGCTTGGGGATACTGGTGTCACATGTCATTCCGCTGATAGTGAGGTTCGAGGTGAATTGCTTGCTAACTTTCAGTTCTTTGTTACGGTTCTTGTGGTCCTTGTGGGAGCTGTGGTATCATATCGCTTTGCTGCTTCAAGATATGGGAGTTATGAAGTTAAGAGTTTGCATGCAATTCAGGTTGGATTTGATGAGGAATGAAGCAGTGTTGCTATTTTTTCTAGTGACGATGCAAAAAAAAAACCCTTCTTCTTGTAAAAGTACTGCTAACATGATCTCTTTATAGACTTTCGCTTGATCGTATTAAGAGATTCTAACATTGACGCATGTTGTCTTCCCATATCTTCTCTATCATAGTTTAGCTCATCCACAATAAAAGTGTTATGAAAGAATGACGAATTAGACATATCAAAGCGAAACAAATTCTTTTAAGGATCTACCATTGGACACTAATAATATTTCAATCTCTATAAGACAAAGTTCCTGCAGTTGAGGATCCGCAATTTGAAATCCTAAAAAAAAATCATATAAAGACTAACCAATATTATTATATTCATAAAACTACTGAATATAGTACCTTATAGTGTAAGATTCCATTTAAAAGTAACTTTTTCTATTAGCATTCCAGACGACATCAGGTTTGGACATTGTATTCATCACCCATAATGAAACCAATAACCTACTAAGTTGATTTCCAGGAGCTAATCCACTAGCTTCTATGATTGCAACTCTTTATCATTTGCCAATAGCCTCAAAGCATAGCAAGCTTGTTCATATATCTCATAAATTTGTCCATTTACTATTTTTATGCTATCATAATCAATACAATCCTTCTGAATTGCCAATAATATACGCATGTAATACAATTCGCCAGATCCAGGAGGAACATATGTCACTTTACCAATCATGTAGCCCTGCTTCCTTGGTCTCCATACTCTTTGTCGAGGCATTTGGACAAACATGTTTGGAAATTCAGAATATGTCAAATTTTTACCCTCCAAATAAATTTTGTTTGCCTCAAACCAAGTTAAAAACATTGTTTTGGAAGTTTGTTCTTTTTGTAATACTACATCAACTTGCTCGTCGTCTTGAAACAAAATTGATTGTTGATGCGGCAGGTGGAATGTTAATCTTTGCACAGGCGGCCATCGATGGTGGATGTCGAATTCAGCAGAAATTTTGGGATATATATCTGCATGTGGTAATTCAGCAGAAATAACTCTATCAATATCCCTAGAAGTTTGCAATTTATTTTCGCCATTCAACCACAATAATATATGAGCATGCGATAGACCTCTCTTTTGGAATTCGACAGTATACATTCCTAATATACAAAGATAGATCAGTAACGAATATTACTATAAATTATTTTAATAAATCAAAATAAATTAAATTACAAAAATAAATACCAGCACTAGTATTGCCAAAAAAGTTATTCTTCTTGAAATCCGTAATAATCTGATCGAGCTTCATTTTGAACACTCTACAAACAATATTAGGTCTATCTGAAGCACTCAAACCTTTTGGCAGAAGGAAATCCCGGATTTTACTCCAATATGTTATAGTTATAAACAAATCAGGATATCCAAATTTCTTGCAAATAGCCATAGCATCTTGACAGTTGTTGAACATGTGCCTCATACCACCAGTAAATGAAGCAGGTAGAACTACACGTCTACCAATCAAGGAAGGATCAATCTCTCCTTTGTTAACTACTTCTTGCAAACCACAAAGCAATTCGGATCGTATTAATTTCTGATTTGCTCTTATGAATGACAAACGTTGTGAATCAATCATTGTGTAACAATCAACCACAAATTGCTGCAATAACCTACGTGCATTGATGATGTTACCAAAATCAAGATCTCTTTGTTGGATTCTAAATGCAATGAATTCCCTTAAAGACACGCGCATTCTCTTCCGAATTTGACCATGATTGTGACACTCTCTTATCGGAATGTTCTCTTAGTATCCATCTTCTCCGTATGGAAATATCAGAGGATATTGGAGTGGAATAAAAGAAGTGTGTGTTTCATGTAGTCTTGTCAATTCTCCTGAACACTTTTTGACAATTATGTCTCTTCTTGGCTCCATATTACTCAAATCACCAACTACTAAAGTTGTTATCTCATTAACTGAAGGTGTGTTATACACTATAGGATCTTTCCATCTATTTCTAAACAATCTCAACGTAAAGTCAGATTTTGGAAAACCATGTGACAAATCTCTAACCCTTCTGAATGACTTTGCAAGCGAATTGTGTTCATCAATCATATTTATTAGATCAACAACCAATGATTTGTCAAAAACTGATTGTTCTATATTCGACCTAAATTTAAAAAAAAAATGTTAAAAGTAACATCTAAATCATTTTAAGAGGAAAACAATCAAACTACATACCCAAAATGTTGAATTCTATTAGTCGTCTCGTTTTCTGTATCATAGATGTACAGTTGTACAAACTTAGGACTTGATCCATTTTCTGGCAACAAACTTCCTATGCAGTGATAATTTTGTCTATTAAGAATAAATTGAGGAGGTCCAGATCCATTATTCATTGAAGAGTCTATTTTACCTCCAATAGAAGTAAAAGCAAACATGTTGTTGTAACTTCTAATGTTTTGTAAGAAGTTTCTGCTTCAATGATCTTCACTACTAAGTAAATTTGTAAGTAACTGTGGAGGTTTTTGTAATAATGAAAGTTGTACCTTATTACCCCTTCCGCAACATATAGAGAATTCTACTTTATTGCCTCTTTTTGATTTATCAGCTCTCTCTTCATACCACAACTCAGCATGACAGTATTGGCATTCCATGCAAGGTTGACCAATATCAACAATTTCTAAATTTAATGAACATTAATAATAAAAAATGTGTTTGTAATATATTCATAAAGAAATATTGTACAATAATTAAGACCAAATGTAAATGTCAAAAGGAATAAAGTCCTAACCTTGAGATTCAACTTTGCAATAAAGGTTATTGTTAAAATCAATATGAATTGGTAAAACTTGTTCATAATCTAATATCATCGAAGAATAATTCATATTATAAGCCGAATAAGAGAGATGTAGAACTTCAGAAGATTGAGATGACTCCGTTGTTTTTGATTTTGTGGGGGACAAAATATAACTTGAACTTGATAAAGAAAAGTTTATACGTTAATATTAATCAAGTATTTATGATGAAAAAAATAATGGCAGTTATAAAAATAATTATATATATGAAATTCACCTTCGTTTTGTTTTTTATTAATTGTGTTTTCGTGTTCCGTTCGATTAACAACAACCGCGATATTGACAACGTCAGATTTTTCAGAGCAATTCATTTGTGTACATTCTACAAATGATTTAATAAGATTTGTACCTAAGTAATAAAATGGTTTGCGGCTTCAGTGACCATGTATTAAAAGTCTTCCTGATAGAGGTTTCAGGCAAGAGTGTCCTGTATAAGTGTGTGAACAGCGGTATAAGTGAGGGGTCATGAGTGATGTACTCGGGTTTGAGAATGCTTCTGCTCAAGGGGGAGTGTATCAATGTGGAGGAGGGACTCTCACTTGAGAAGGAGATTCTTAGGTATTCAAGTGTGAGTCTAAGTTCCACATTGGGTAGAAATGAGAAAGTTGAGCAACATATAAGAAAGAAGACCTACAAACCTAATGTCTTAAGGTTTTGGGTTGAAGGTGGTGTCATTCTCTTATATGGGTTTGACTCAGTTCTCATTGTTAGAGATCTCCCTGGTGTCTCCGTCTCAGATTCTCCCAACAAGTAATATCAATATGGAGGAGAGACTCTCACTTAAAGAGGTGATGTGATTTTGAAAATGTAAGGTCTATGTTTTAGGTTATGTAATTATTCGTATTGTCCCGTAAAAAGTGTTTATTTGGTTTGACATTTGAAGTCTTTTTATCAATCTTACTACAGAAACTATTTAAAAGGGGAAGTAAACGCACTCCCAAGTTTAAAAAACAATTGAACCATATATCATCAATCACCCTGTGTTTAGGTAGTGAAGGTAAGTTGTGATGTTAATTGCTTGATGTAAGTAGAGAAATTGTTGGGTTAGATTGTTTTGATTATAATGTGCGTGAGTATAGGCGTAAGGGTGTGCTCCAGCTGTTTTAGGGAGTATTTGGGTGGTGTGTAGTGGGTTTTGGGTGATGCTGGTGTGATGCTTCTCACCAATGTTTTTTCTTTTTTACTTTCGGATAATAAAAGATTTTCGGAAATCTGTTTCTGGAAATATATTTTTTCAAATTGTGGCTTGCTTTCGAAAATATTTTTTCAGAACATTTTTTTGAATTATTTTTCTGCAACGTTTCTGAAAATACTTTTTTGAAATATATTTTTAAAAAACAATTTTTAAAAATATATTTTAAAATCTATTTTCCAAAAACACACTCCAAAAAGTATTTTTCAGAATATCTCATACACTTTCCAAAATTTATAAGGACATAATTATCATTTTCAAAAAATAGTGGAGTGCATGAATTCAAATTTATATTCTACTTTTTGGATCGTGGAATTCAAAAACTTTTCAGCTTATATAATTTGAAGTTACTTTTGCTTCTTGGACTACATATTCTGAAAGTCGTTTTTTCTTATAGAATACTTTTAGACTGCAAATTTTGAAGTCATTTTGTCTTTTTAATTGTAAAATTTGAAAGTTATTCTTTTTACTAAAAATAGATTTCAGATAATCCGAAAATTATTTTTGATTCTTGAATTGTATAATTCGAAAATTATTTTTTACTTTCACGTTAAACAATTTAAAATGACGCAATTCAAAAATTAAAATTGACTTTTTAGATTCTATAATTCAAAAGTCTTTTTTGTAAGAAAAAAATGATTTATAGATTTTGTAATCTGAAAGTTTTTTTTTTTAAAAAATGATTTCTAGATTTTACTATCTAAAATATATAAAATGGAAATTTTCATGTATTTATGGCGTGAAGAAGAAAATTATGGAGGTGAGAGGAAAAAGATTTGGTTGAAATGAAATGAATTTGAGTCAATTTGGCTTATGGTATTTATTTTTAATTGAATTAATTTAACCTAATTCAGTTGAGTCTTTGGTTTATGTAAAATAATTATATTCAATAAAGTAAATAAAAAAAACATAATACTTTCTTAAAATATACTAATATTAGTTAAGATAGGTAGTAATGATTTATACCTTTTAACTACGATGTTAGGATTCAAATTCAACTGATATATTTTGAGTATGGAATAAATTATGTTATTTTATTCAATAAACAAGTAGAAAAGACTTTTAGGGTAGACTTAGAAAGTCACAAACAAATTTATATATTCTTAAATTTTTGTTCTACCAACCTTCTAGATTATATATATATATATATATATATATATATATATATATATATATATATATATAATATATTTTATAAAAAAAAAAAAATATATATATATATATATATATATATATATATATATATATATATATATATATATATATATATATATATGACATATTTTATAATAAAATAAAAATATCTATATATATATATATATATATATATATCTCAATTTATACCTTTTTATCATTATTTTACTTTCTAACAAAGGAAAAAAAATAAGGAATCATAAAATAAATCAAAAACGTATGTGTAAATCTAAAAAAAATTCCTAATCCAAAATAAAGGTTAATAACTGATCGTAACAAACTTTATAAGTTTGTTAAAGATATTATTAATAATAACTAACTTGGAAATTAGTTACAAAAGTTATTTTTAATAATATCTAACTTGATGAAAATTAGTTACAAAAATTATTTTATAAGATAGGGTTCAGTATAGTGTGGGAGATTGAAGAAGAAATTGAAATTTTTTTTTGATTCGATCTCTTAGAAGTAAGTTTCTTTTACCATATCCTATATCACATGAAAATCATAAATTTTGTAAAATTTTATGATGGATTAATTTAATTTATGATTGATGTTTGCAGATCATATACTATGAAGTGGAAATCTGCTCGCAGATCCAGGTTGCAGAGGTTGCAGGTAATGTAAAGTACCTTTAGTGATTTCTTCTATAATTGATGGATCATAAACTGATTTTTGTCTTTTTTTTTTTTTTTCTAAAGGCTGAGTGTGATGCCTTTTTTCTAAGGGCTGGGTGTGAGGAGTTAGCTCAGCGTATCGAGACTTTGACGAAAGAAAGTGTCTCTCTCCGGTCAGAAATAAGTCGAATTAGAAGTGATAATGAGCAGCTATTCTCTGAGAACACTATTATGAAGGTAATGCAAATAGGTTCAGAGAGGCCTAGTACAATACCTTTGACGTTTGGAGATTTGTGTAAGACTAACATGTTTTTATCTACAGGAAAGACTTGGGGAACTACCTGCTGGCAGGAATGATCGTAATGACTCTTAACAGAATGGATAGACCGAAACTGGAATGATCGTAATGACTCTCAGCAGAATCGATAGACAGAAACGGTGCAGTTTCAACGCTGATATTTCATTCCTAATCTTTTCATTTCTAATCTGATTTATTTTTACTCATTCAATGTGGCATACCTTATCTTTTGTTTAAAAGTTACTCTCATCTTTAGTTATCTTTTGTCTTTTTTGTTTAAAAGTTAGGGTTCGCATTAAGGTTATCCCAAGATGTAAACATACTCACAAGTTTACAAATATTGAACCATATGTCTACTTTTTTTGGATTTCTGAAAATTTCTTCTTTATCTCACATAAACATAAACATTTTCATTCTGCTTTTCTTTACTGTGCAATCCATATTGTATAATTTGAAGTTATTTTTGCCTTTGAATTATATATTTTTATAAGTCATTTTTTTTAGAAAATAAAGTTTTGAATTCAACAATTTAAAAGTTATTTTGACTTTTAGATTATAGAATTTGAAAATATATTTTTTCAAAAAAGGATTTCAAGATTATATAATTTAAAAATCATTTTTAACTTTTAAATTACAGAATTTAAAAATCATAGACAGTTATAAAATTTAAAATAGTACAATTCAAAAATAAAAAAATTACTTTTAGATTGTAAAATTTGAAAATAATTTTATATTAAAATATGTTTTACAGATTTTGTAATCTAGAAACTTTTTGTGAAAAAAATTAATTTTTAAATTATATAATTTAAAAAATAAAATAAAATTTTTCATATTTAAGGGTGCGGAAAAAAATTATGGAGATGAAGGAAGAATTTACTTATATTCAATAAAGTTAATAAAAATAAAACACAATATTTTCTTAAAATATCTTTCATGCCCAGTCTTTTAAAATAATTTTTTTAAAAAAAGACTTTTAGGCTATGTTTGGATTAGAAGGTAGATTTGATTTAAGATAAAGTTGGGTCTTTTGGACTAAGAAAAAGATAATAAGATTTGAGTACAAAATTTATAAAAGTTTGTGAATGATGTGATGGATGTAATTGACAAAATAATTTTTTAATAGATAAAATTATAATTTAAATTAATTTAAAATTAGAAATTATTAATTTGTTGTTTGTGATTAATAATAATAATAATAATAATAATTATTATTTTAATTGCTAAAGTTATGAGATTATTATTTATTTTAAAATAAAAATTAAATTATTATTGTTAATAATAATATTATTATTTTATAAATTTATTTTTATTATTGTTATAATTTCAATTTTATTATTATTATTATTTAAATATTTTTATTATTACAATTATTATTTAAATATTTTTATTATTATAATTATTATTTATAATTTTATT
>Ga0209700_100893_pt1 | contig 60001 bp, 34 predicted proteins | sample SiratroredBW_FD_187528 | JGI IMG/M metagenome (GOLD analysis project Ga0209700, IMG submission 187528) | Root nodule microbial communities of legume samples collected from California, USA - Siratro red BW (SPAdes) (version 2) | ecosystem: Host-associated > Plants > Roots > Nodule | place: USA...
GCAGAGAAACAGATACCTCTCACGTTTTTGAATGCAAAAGCCTCTCAAGGCAACAAGATGCCGATGGTGCAGCCGGGCAAGAAGTTCAATTTCTCTGGAGAACTCATCCTCCCCCTGCTCAGAGATTTTGTTCATCCGTTTTACTGCTGTGACAAGGCCATCAGAAAACTGAGCTTTATACACAGTTCCAAATCCCCCTTGACCAATGACAGTGCTAAAATCCTCTGTAGCCCTTTTTATCTCCTTGTAGCTGAATATTCGGAACATAGAAGAAGAACCTACACACCCACACCCCAACCATTTAAATATATCACTGCTAAGAAAGAAATGAGCAGAACAAAGAATGATCAACCAAAACTTTACCTTCCTGAAATTTCCATGTTGCACAAGGAGGTAAGGTTTTCGAACAGGGTTTACCAAAATTATCAGGCTTGTCTAGCTGTCCGCTTTTCTGACGAATTAGAACTATCAAGACTATGAGTGTGATAACAGCAACAGCTGTAACTGCAATAGCCAATACCTGGAACTAATGTCAAATGATATGAATGGTGCTTTCCCTTTAAAGGTGCACTTAACAATGGTTGACTCGGGCCATCAGAAACAGGTTGGCTTGGAGAAGCCTTAGGAGCAGGCACGGAAGGAACTGACTCTGAAACTGGCATCACAGTTGCAAAAGCATGATCAACTAAAAATTTTTACTTTATTGGTAACAATACACAGACTTCATTGCATTCCTGAAATGAATATTTATTAGTGTAAAAGGAAAACAATACACAGACTTCATTTGGCACACATTAGTTATTATAATTTATAACTACTAATTAGTAGCCTTTATACAGTTTTTTCAATGCGTAGTTTAGTTATACTGTTTTCTATTCTTGTCATGTCGTACCAATGAAAAGGATTTGTGCAACAATTGCTTATTTAGTTAGAAGCAATTTCAAAGAAGATCCATAACATTCTGAAGTGGAGATCTCATCCATTTTATTGGCTTCACATCATAATAAATCCCAAGCCATAATCATATAATGCATGCAGTAGCATTAACACATGAAGTAACTCATTCACAAAGTGACCTGAAGAGGGAGACCATCACAGTGATTATCATTTTTTTAATTTATAAAATTCTTACCAGGAACCGTGAGAAGTCCTTGAACCCCAAAGAAACAAATTGCAATGTCAATAGTAGATATCTCATCAACTTGGCTTGCTAGTGCAGCAAAAGTGGCATCACGGCATGTACTTAGTGTTATATTATCTTCAATTCCAAGATGATGCAGATAACCAATGCCAGCATTTAAGCACTTCTTACATTTAATTTCCTCTCCAAGTGGCGCTTTGCAATTTTTTGTGACCTCTGTAAATCTGGGCGATTGCAGCATTTGGACAACACTAGTTCTCCCCTTGCATTCATAATTGACAGGAATTTGTGTTCCCAAACCACAGAAAGCTGTTGCATTTTGTGCAACTCCATAAAGTTGCAAGGTTTGAAATATGGTTTGGAGGCAGATGTCAGACGCATCTTGAGAGACCCCTAGGGTGCCTGTTGCATTAGCAAAACGAGAAAATAGATAGGATGCCAGTGTGAAGTTTGAACCAGTAAAATTCAAAGGGCAGTCTGCATAAGGAGCAGCAATTAGACCATTAAATCACATTTAATCCTTCACCTGTAATGCCAACAATTTACTGTAGTAAAGTTAAAAATTGACCAGTCATGTTAGCTCCTATAAATTTTTTATTAAGAAGCTGCAATTCTCAAGATAAAGATAGCAGTTTAGCTAACCATTACGGTAAAGGACATGAATGGTTCAGGAATCAAAAGTGAAAATTTTACTAAAAAATATAACTTCCCAATATTACCAATACATCTCTACCATGATTTCCAATAAAATCTTTCTATATTAGTCAATACCTTAACCATTTCCCTCAAGGCAACTGTTAGAGAAACTGTAAAGACATATTCAGTTTCTGTGAAAGTTTTCAGAATGCATGACATAAAACTACACCGCAAAACAGGTCCAATCTTAGTTTCATTTCATGACATCCTTGCGGTATTAGTTTTGAATACATAGTTCTTTGATTATTACTGTTTAGTGTTTACAGTCACAATATGTGCATTATGAAAGTTTTTGGCTCCCTGACCATGTCATGATTCCCCTTGAATAAATCATGAAAATGTCAAAATATTGTGGAAGAGCATCTATCCCAATGAAATGATTATACTGCTTAGGTTTCCAGTGAAAGCTCCAGGCCTGATGTTCACAGTCAATAGGCATACATTTTATTTGAGTAACGTATAATGGAATAAAAATCAACTTGAAAGGATTTTATGGATTTTTTTTTTTTCCGGAGAGCTTTCATATAGTAAGGTTACATGAATTCACTTTTGCTGGGGAACAGAATAAGATTGTAGGTTACATGAATTCACAAACCATCAATTCATTTACTGAAGTCCAAATATTCATAACAATGTAAAACTAGTTATCAGTGATCTTAAAAATTGGAATAAAAAGAAAAACACTATTTGGAGGCCGACTCACAGTTAATCACCATCACACACACCCATTATACTAAAATGGGGTAAAGTGCAACACTTATTGATCTCTGAATAGAGAGGAGTGTAACTTTTAAAATGATAAGTTGGGGAATAGGAGTGTATTTTACTTTCCTTGAAGTAGAATAATAAGGGCAGCAATGATGAAATTCTTGACTGTTGGATCAAGGACCAACTTTCTTAAAAGTACTATTTCGTAAAGCCTTTGTAACTATTCCCTGTAACCCATAACATGCTTTCAATTTCATCATAGTTCAGAACAGTTCCATTTTATATAGTTTATATACCAGTAAAAAGTACAACACAATGTCGGATGTGCAGGTTAGTATTATCTATTTCTAGTGTAGGTTAAATGTGGCCAAAAGCTTCTACTTTCTGCTCTTTAGAAGGTAAAAACTAAGGGTTCTCTATGGGAAAACCTCGAGCAATTGTGAATTAGTGATAAAAGCTTGTGTATTAATTTCTGCAGCCATTCCGGTGCTAAAAGCTTCTGTTATACCACAACTATTTTGGTGTAGAAAAAGGGAAAGGAAACAAGGTGAGAGAAATGTTAGAAACACATTGACAATGAGTATAAATGTCCAGATTCATTAACACCTGTCAATCCTTTCTCATCACATTCAAGTTTCCCAATAGGGTCAAGAATGCAATGCAACGGGGAAAGCAATCATAACTATGACCAATGCATAAATGCGCCAAGAACATCAAACACAAGTTCCAAGTTTTCAATTAGCATCATTAAATACCCGCTATCATTCATTCCTATCTCGACACCATTCCTTACCCGAGATGGGTAAAAGACATATTTGTGTACCCAGTATCGTTATAAGGCACAGGGGTGGAAGATATTGAAGCAAAGCTAAAAAAGGAAAGAAATTTTGAAGGGACTAACCAGCCATTATGACAGGAAGCTGCATTCCAAGAAAAGCCAACATTCCCAACAAAGGGGCACGCCCGTAGAACATGGTGGAGTAGTTGGTAGAGAAGAAAGATGAGTACTTGAAGGCACAACAAGAGTGTGTTTTTGTGTATTGTGTGTCTTAACCACCCATTTTGGGAACACCATTCACCGTTGTGGCTGCTACAATAGGTTTTATTAGACTTTTCGGAAAGACCGGTGGTTGTGTGGGCGTGTGAGTATGTGCGTGAGAGAGTGAAAGAGAGAGAGGGTTTTGTACTTTTGTTTGTTTGGCTCTGAATAAATGCGCACTGAAGAGGAAGAACAACAATTTTAATTGATGCTTTCGTGGGGTATACCTTCATTTGTTTCAGATTCCACAGTACACCAGAGCCTCCCCTTCAATTTTGTCCTTCTTCAAACCTCAAAGCTAATGCCTGATGCAAAACACGCACAAACCCAAAAGAAATCCAATCTTGTTAACTCATAAATATGAGTTTTTTAAATTAACTTTGAAATCTTTATTGTGCTTAATGGATATTTAAAAAAAGTTGATTTTGTGGGAAACTATTGTGTAAACTTGATACCTGAATGAAAACGTTACCTATGTTGAAACAGTGGTGTGATTATGTCCAAAGGAGTTGAGACAAATGTGAAGGAAGAAGACATGGTGTGATGGTATAAATTTTCTTACTATTTTCATTTTGTTCTAGTTTAATTAATGTGTGTGACAATGCACTTCCACTTTGGGCATTGGATTGGAGCTTGCTTCTTTAGCCGCCGCCAATGCCAAAGCTTCATTCAAACACCTTTACTACTTTACTAATGGCTAAATTATAGGGAAAAAAACAAATAAACCCTTAAATATTTTTTTCCCGGCAAAATTTACTTCATAATTTTATTTTCATTTTGATTTTTAATGAAAAAAAATTTTTTTTTACCCGTTTAATGACATTTTTATCTAATGATTTGTCCAATAATCACTATGGTAAGGTTCAGTAGAATTGATATGTGTATTTTTTTTTATCTCTTATAATTTTTACGTTTTAGTTTTGTTTCTTGATAAATCATTTTTAATTTTATATTTTAGTAAAATCTATTTTTATTTTGTTTCTCTTTAAAATTTTATTCCGTTGTGTTTCTCTGGTTATTGTTTAAATGATAATTTATTCATCAATAATCTAACGTTGTTGAAATATTTTAAATTATTTTTTAAAAGAAAAAAAGTAATCAATGTAATAGAAATAATACTGTTTTCTTTTAATTAAGATTTTGTATTTTTTTCAACATTCTTGATTTCATTATTAAATAAAATGAAGAGAAAGTAGAATTACGTTTTTTTATTATTTTAGTTTGATTTTAAAATTTTAATTAGGTTAAGTTCATCACTTCATTATTGTAATTTGACAATAAACGACAAAATTTGAAGAATTTCACATTAACTAAGCATCTGTTACTACAGCCAAATTAATATTTTTTAGAAAAAAAGTTCAAATGATCAATTTAATAATATAAATACTTTAAAAGATTTCTTACCTTTTTGTTTCTTAATTTTTAATTTTTTTTATTTTATTAATCAAAATGTTAATTGATCTTAGTTTAAATTGTTTCTTGAATAATATTTTTAATAAAAATCATTTTTAATATTCTACTTTTTATCAATCACCAACGAGTTTGATATCTTGCATGAGAATTGAAATCACAGTATGTAGAAAAATACATGCGATTGGTCTATCAAACTCTTAGATGATGTAGCAAAACAAGTAATTAGACTATGAACAACATTATTAGTTAGCATTGACTATAAAAACTACAAGTGATAATGAAGAAAAAAGTGTTAGTGACCAAGATTAGTGAAAAATTGAATTAAGAACTAAAATCAAATGAGCAATTGCTGAATTTAAGAAAGTTAAACCAAAAGTAAGAAATGAAAAGTGTTTGATGAGACTTGTTAAGAGTGACAGATCGAGTGGAGCGTCGGCACTGAGATTCTTTTCTTACGGAACGGAAAAGCTTAACAATTCTTTACGTGGTTTCTTAGTCGTATTTTGATTTCTTTGGTTTGTTTATATGAAAGAAAGAGAAGGTGGTTCTAATTAAAATGGCTTGAGAAGTCCCCGTCAGGTCCTAAGTGTTGGAAAAAATGTGTTATGGATTTAGTTGCATGAGCATATAAGGATGGGTGGGACCTATCATACCTTCATGTGCCTATATTATGTGGTTGTTGTCTTCTGTTAGGTGGCCACAAGACACCACATATGCATAATGCCCTAGAATGCCATCCTCCAATGGCTGGATATGGTTTTAGAAAGAAGAATGAGTTCTTTTTACTTTTATCATTTTAGAAAGGATAACAGTTATTATCCTTTTACAAATTTTATCATTAAAATTCTTTTTAGTTTTGAAACTTTTGAATTACATGTAAATTTTACTAGTGTATTAATTTTGTAACAAAATGATAATTTGTCATAAAAAACAAAATAAGTCAAAACGTGTTGTTTTTTAAAGATTTGATAATAAAATGTCATTTTGTTACCTTTTATGGTGATACTATAACACTTTAACAAATTCATAAAGTGTACAAATATTTTTAAAAGATCATAATAAAATATATGAGTGATAAATAGTGTGAAATGATAATAATTTATCGATAAAATTTGTTATTTTTTTATGTTTTAGGTATCCTTAGATATTTAGATTACTTTCATTAAAAGAGTACAAGTTAAACACAATCTTAGATCTATAAGTTATTTTTTAAAGATTTCTAAAAAGGATTGTTTAGATCATGTTTGTTTAATTTTACAGTAATGTATTTTTACACTCTTTAGTGGCGTTTTAAGATTGCATTTCTACCAACAAAAAAGAAGAAGAAGAAATACATTTCTACACTTAGCAAGATAAGTATATCAAGTATTTGAACATTAATTTATCATTTAAAATTTTATTGGTACGATTTCTTTGTCGGTATTTTTTTTGTTTATGTTCTTTCAATAAAGATTTTCTCTTTCCGGAAGTCTTGGTTCAATCTTGATCTAGCAGTTTATTCTCAGTCCGATCCTGTTTCTAAATGTTTCAAGGATTTGTTTCGTTGAATACTTATGTCTGCAAGAACATCTGAACTCCTAGTGCATTCATGGGCACCCCTTTTATCTTAGATGGCCCAGTAACAATCTTTTGGGATATTGAAAATTGTCCTGTTCCAACTGACATACGGCCTGAAGATATAGCAGTTAATATAAGAATGGCTTTACGGAGCACTCAATAATTAAAGGAGCGTTGTTTTCTACTATTGGGATTTCAATTCTTTCCTTTGGCGACTTAGAGAGAATTGTTAGAGAACTGGTGTTAAGCTCACTGATGTTCCAAATGGGGAAAAGATGCAGCTGATAAAACTATCTTGTGGACATGTTTTTATTTGCTCTTGACAACTCTCCACCATCCTCGATTATGCTTATATATGGATATGTTGATTTTGTACCAACACTTCACATCCTTGGTTAGCGAGAATATACTATTATTCTCGTCATTCCTACTCGGGTGGGTGTTTTGCTTGCCCTATACAATACTGGTCAATTTGTTTGGGACTGGCCTAGTGTGGCCCGAGGAAGGAAAAGGAAATTATAACTGCGGAAAGAGAAACTAGAAGGTAGGTCAAATAATTCTCATTCTATTTTGTAATTCATTTTGTAAAAAACTTTTTCATTAATGAAAAAAAGTGATTTAAACACACTCATCCTAAAAAATAATATACTACATAACTAATATATATATATATATATATATATATATATATATATATATATATATATATATATATATATATATAAAACAATATCTTTATAAGAAATAATCAATTGAATGCTTAATGCTTAATGAAAGTTGTTTTTAATTAATAATGAAATATAACAAATATAAAACTTCAATTAGTTATTTGATGAGATGTCATATCAACACAATTTTGAAAAGAATGAAGAAGTAATAGTTTACATAGGTATGTTTCATAACTATTACTTTTATTAGTGTTGTAATTACTTTCTGAATGCAACTGTGATACATCAAACATGACTTGCTTGTCAACAACTATGAAAACGCAGTCTTCCATCTATATTTAATTATGTTGAGACAGGGTCTATAATACCTTCTAATGATCATAATAAACCCACATATTAATGATCATACTAAGCACACATATTATAAAATTCAAAAGTTATTTAAAATTAGTTTTGACTCTTAAATTCTACAATCCGAAAATTATTTGAAATTAGTTTTGATTTCCGAATTTTCCAAGACTTTTAGATTATAAAATCCGAAAGTCAAAACCAATTTCAAATAATTTTTAGAGAAGAAAAGATAAATAACTAGACAAATACCTATAGTTTGGTGACGCAAAGATTGAATCTTTTGGCAAAAGAAGAGGGGTTTGAAGGTGTTGTGGTTGGTTGGTTGTTAACGGAATTTCAGCAAGTGTACTGAGTCCTCAAGTAATATAGTAAGTAAGAAGAGTATCGTATCCACATGGAATGGAATTTGATTGTAAATTGAATCAAGATTAATTGTATAATGAATGAGCAAACAAGGAATAATGATTAAATGAATTAATAAACCTAATAGCAAAGCAATTAATAGTAAAAGTGTGAATTCAATAATAATAAAGGCCTCGCATACACTCTTAACTTAATCCAATATCATCTTTTTCAATTAGCGATCTGCGCAAATAAAAGTCTTTTCAACCTGATTCCTCTAGCATTGAAATTCATAAATTAAATTACCTAGATTTTATCCCTAGTCGCTAGATTAACCTAATCAACATTAAGATCAGTTGCTATAAGCCGTCATTACACTATAATCCATCATCCCTAAACTTATACATGTAATGCGTTTACGTTTGGTTCCGAATCCAAAAAGTGCTTTCCAGTCACAATAAGAATTCTAAAATAAATCAAGATATAATGAAACGTAAAACAAAGATAATTGAATTCAATGATATCAAACCAGCGTTAAGAGTGCATTTGAAATTGAGAAATTACATCCAATCTCAAGAAAAAGAGAATTAGCTACGCATGGTAGCCATGAAAACACAAAAGAAAAGAAAAAGAATGGATCTTGATTGCAACGACTGCCTCCCAAGTCTCCAAAGAGTGGTTGATGATGGATGATCATGATCACGTTGACCTAGCTCTCCTTTTATAACTTTTGCTTCTTGCATTAGATCGAATTGGGTCGTTATCTCGTGATTCGCGCTCCAACAGATTTGACATGTCCAATTAGGGCTTCCTTTTCATAAAATTGTTAAGTTTCGTTTAGCCTAGGCTGTTTCCATTGCTTAAGCGAGAAGTCACTTATGCCCCTTTCCTTAACTTCAACAGTTTCGTCTTCTCTCTCTTCAGATTTTAACTAATTCTTAACAAAATTCGCTCTTTATAAAATAAAACGCATTAAATACGAAATAATTAATAAATAAAAACATAATCTCTAATTAAAACAGATTTAAATAATAAAATAAACAATAAACGGAAACAAAATCTCTAATTAAACGTAATTAAATAACAAAGTCATACCAAATCTTCATGAAATCAAACTAATACGAAATAAAATCAAGACTTAATTGAATTAATAACATAATCAACTGAATTAATAATAAAATTAACAAAAAATATTACATAAAATCACTTATAATTAACGCTTATCAAAGTCTCCCCACTTAGCTTCTTGCTTGTCCCCAAGCAAGACAATCACAAAACTAAGTTCTTAGTTACTCATGTTTGGTCCAATTTCTTGCCATTTTTTGGTTAGAGGCTATACAGTATGCCATTGGATGAGAGTTGTCCAAAAAGGCAGACATTTATAGTTTTGGAGTTCTTGTGCTTGAAATCATCAGTTGCAGAGAAAACACAGACCTTATTTTACCATAAAAAATGTAGTACTTCCCTAAAAATGTAAGCTCTCAACTTATTATAAGTATCATGTTACTCCTCAAGAGGCTTGTTGAAATTAATGTTAATTACTTACAGACATGGAAACTTTATGAGAAGTCAATGTTGATGGGAATAGTTGATCCAAAGCTAAGAGAACATGGCATGGAAGAAAAAGATGTTATGCAAGCATTTCAGGTTGCCTTATCGTGCCTTCAGCCATATGCAGATTTGAGACCTACAATGGCATTTAGAGTAATATATATAAATGGTTGAAGTTAGAACCCCGATTTTGAATAAAAAGTAGGGCTGTCATATCGCCTTGGACCACATCTTTCAGGAAGAGACATAAGACAAGCCAACCAAAGAGGGCAGTGTAGCTGAGTTATGAAGATCTGTTTTTGGAAATATATATTGTAGTTTTCATACAACAACTGAATATTGTATATGTGATAAAGCTAAATAAACTTATGTTTGAGCCACCTGATAATTGTAATTTTGAGTTGCTGTAGGAATTTTGTTTATAATGATTGAGTTATTTCTTTAGATGAAATGAAAAATTGAGACAGAATTTGTGAATATGATTTGTTGTTAATATATAACTATTTAGATTTGATATGATTTGCATGACAAAGGATCGCATTTACACTATTTGATTTTTTATGGTCACTTCATTCCTTGAACTAATTTTAGAAATGGAACAGATTTGGTTCATTGGTGATGTGTACTCTATTGATCGCGTCTGTACAAAAAGTTATATGCAATTAAGCATTTAAATACACAGGATTCAACACATAGATGCGAAGTGAGGCTTTTGACGTTATAAATGAAAGACTTAGTTCATGTCATTGGTTAGTGGTTTTCGCTGACCCAAGCCACAGTTGTGGTGAACACCATAGTGGAAAATATTTTAGACTTTATTTGGATTAGGGAGTGGATTTGAGGGAGTTGATATGAGATGAAATTGTATACAAAGTTTAGTTGTTTGGATTAAGAGAAAGATGGTGAGAAAAAAAAAGTTTATAAAAGTTTGTGAGTGATGTGATATGTGTAGTTGATAAAATAATTTTTTAATACATAAAATTAGAGATAAAATCAATTTAAGATTAAGTATAATTAATTTATTGGGTGTGATTGATAAATTATTATTATTATTTTAATTGACAAAATTATAAAAATATCAATTATTTTAAAATTAAATCGAAATAAAAAATTATTATTGTTTATAAGAACGTTATTTCATAAATTTATTTTGATTATTATTATAATTTTAATTTTATTACTATTACTCTTATTATTTTAATATTTCATTATTAAAATTATTATTTATGATTTATTTTTATTTGTAGTTTCTATTATTAATATTATTGATATTTTGTTTTTTAATTATCTTATCTTTATTACTATTTTATAATTTATTATTTCTCATTTTTCTTAATATTTATTATTATTATTTTATTAAATTTATTTTTAGTTTAAGAATTATTATTGTTGTTATCATTGATTTATTTAAAATTAATTATATTTATTTTGTTGTTGTTACTATATAATTGTTTAGATTTGATATGATTTTTGTGAAAAAAGATCGCATTAACTGCATATTCGAATTTTTTTATAACTTAATGACTTGAACTATTGTGGTAAAGAGCATGGTAAATAAACATGCAATGATATTACCTATGTAGGCTATGTAGGGAGACACACATTTGGTTCAATTTTGGTGTGTTCTTTGTTCATTGTATTAAGTGGTCATGAAGTCCTGAGTAGTTAATTACTTAAATACGCATGGTTAAACAGATAAATTTGTAGTGAGGTTTTTCATCCATAATATGTGTGATTTGGTTCCTACTCAAGCATGAAAATCTAAAACTATCAATAATTTAATTAATGATAAATTAGAATACGTAAAATTTCTTGTAACTTTAATAAGTAACTTGCACTTAAAACTTGTTTATTGCTATCAACTATATTTGTCACCAATTAATTATTTATAATTTTATATACAAAATATTTTTTTCCAATTTCCTAATATAAATATTTTGTTTTTAATATATATATATATATATATATATATATATATATATATATATATATATATATATATAACTTAAATCAAAATATCCTTATAAGTTGAATTTATTTTAGATTAAAGTATATATTATTCTCTTCTATTACATATGGAGTTATTTTCTAAGATCCAAAATTTAAAATATAAAATATACACAATAATAGAAATTATTTTAAAAAATAAACATTTAACTTAAATTTTACGTTTAAAGAAAAAAAATCTTAAATTTTAGCTTAAAATTATAAGTACAAAATATTTTAATTTTCTAATAACTCCTTAAAGTTAAAATAAAAAAATATATCTTTGGAAAGAAATTATTAATAATTCAATTTCATCATAAAATGTTGAATAAAGTAAATTACTTTCATCATTGCAAGAAAAAATATTCGATTACTTTAGTTTATTGATTAGATTTAAGCAAATGATATTTTATTAGCATCCAATTAATTTTTTTTCAGTTGAATTAAATAAATTGTTTTTACACTTTTTGTTGTTCTTATTTCAATATTTCTTTATATGATATCACATGTTCTGTTTTTATCATCCTCGTATACTAAAAAAAATATTTAATTTTAATGAGGTTAATTATCAGAGGTTATTAAAACCTCTTAGAAGACAAATGTTTACTGCAGTTTTCTTAACTCTAAACAAGTCTGTACGGTTTTTTTAAAAATATAAACAAATGATCATATTTTTTTTTTTTCTCTTTTTTCTACGTTACTAAGCCTCTTTTCATTTTTCCACTTTATTTTGGTATATAGGATTTTAATTTTTCAATTTCTATCTTTTTTTATTTTCTTTCTTTACGCAGTTTTCGGATGCCATCTTTTCATCTTTATTTTTGCATATAATCTAATTTATTCATTTTTTCAAATTTCCATTTTCCAATCGATTATTTTTTTATTTTAAATTTGAATTTTTATTTTTAAAACTGTAGAGAATGATGCGATATGATTTGATTATAAGAATTAATAATTATTATTTTAAAAGTTATAATGTGATTATGAGAATTAATAATTATTATTTTAAAAGTTAGTAATAATCATCGATAATTTGTTAACGATACTGACCTTTTCATAAAAAAAAACATAACCACAAATAAGATGTTTAACAGAAATTAAAACGGTCAAACATATTAAATAAATCATCACTAAAAATAATTTTTTTAATAATAATTAGTTGCAGATAAAAAAGTCATCATATTTAGTTTCTTCAATATTAATTAATTAAGAAGTATCTGAAAAAAATGTTACCTAAAAAATTGAATTTAAATTTTTAAAAATAACAGATAAAATTTAAATTTTTAATTAAAAACGACTATTGAAAATTGAAAAGAATTATTTATCAAACCATAATTAGTTTATTTGTAATTTTAATGTTTTATGATTTCGTTACATTTTTCTCAACCTATTTTATCATAATATTAATATTATTATTTCTTACAATAATCTAATGTATGATTACTTTTTACATAAATGTTATTTTATATATGAATTAGAGTGTAAGAATAATAAAAATATGAGTATTTTAATGAATACAGGAACAATTAAAAATATTATAAAAATTAAAAGAAAATATTAAAGTGACAACAACACATGTTTGTCGACGGATGGATCATGGTAGGCTCCACCTCACGTGACAGATAGCATCCTCCACTCTCCCAGGAACATGCTAGTTGGACAGTTTTCAACATTCAATTTTCAAAATACAATTTATTTTTATATAAATAGTAAGATTGATTTTAATTCCATTGTACAACGAAATGTGTCTGTATGAGAAACGGTATCTCTTTATGAAATTTCCAATTTAATAGTCAATTTAAATAAAAAATTATCCAGTTAAAAAATATTGAATGAGATATAATTGACAAAAGTTACATGAGCGAAATTTTATTTAATATTACGTCATCAATAATTTTATATAAAAAACTAATTAATGATTAGGGTGTTCATTGGAAAATTACCTCACTATCCAAATAGATCAAATTCAATTAAAATGAATTAAATTTTATTTATGATTAAATTAAACTTAATATAATTTAAATAATTACTCTTATGAGTTTAGTATGAGCCATCAAGACCTACTCTTATATTTATATTATAAATAAATTATATTAATTTTTTCATGTCTTATTAATTTGAACAATTTTTTTAGAACTTGAAGCTTTAAATTAATTTTTGTAAATATTGTATTATTTTCTGATTAAATTAATACTAAGAAATTATAACTTAAAAAAAAATCTTCGAAATTTTAAGAGAGTCAATCCAAACCTAATCCGAGTTACCAAAAAAGGTTAAATTTGATTAGATTTAACATACAAAATGTAAAATCCTAACTCAGATAAATCTTCAGTGAATTCAATAATGTATCTCTCAAAATCCTACCGAACATAACTTGCAGACATCCTATTAATTATAATTTCATATCATTATAATTCTTCATATCAAATTTCGTTAAAATCAAATAACAATAACATGTTTTAATAAAAATATTTTGAAAAATATATTATACTATTTTTAATTTAAAAATATTAATAAATTTTCAATTAACATACTATATATATAAAGAACTTTGTTTGAAAATATAACCTCATCAGAAAATGGGTGATATAACATTCAGTAAAAATTACACACACAAACAAGTTAAAACAGTAGCCTTTTATTACCAAAAAATTCACTAACAAATACATTGTTTCAATAGAAAGATCTTAAACGATGTATTATTTGATCAAATGCGGTAGAGAGAAAAAGATTTATCCCTAACCTGCACTTCTCCAATACATGGGGCAAAAACTTATTAATATATCCATCATGAGTCAGACAAGAACAGGGACATGAGACGAGGATTCACGTCCTCGCAAAACACAGGGCCCCTGATCACCGGTAACCCATCATTTATCCAAAAACCAAAGTGCGTCCTCACCCAAACTCATGTAGTCAAAGATAAACCAACAAATAATTCCATGTAACAAATGCAAGACATAATTAAAATCAGTGTTGAAGTATCCTTCAACCAAAAGAAGAAGGTGCACAACAAACCAAAAGTGTCTAATCTAAAGAAACAAACTCAACCTGAAAACTGTATCAAAGCCAGTGCCGAAAATAACAATCCATCATTGCTAAGTAAAACTCCAAAATAACCTTAAGAAACAAGGTTGTCATTAAGTGATAAAGAAGCCAGCTGATCAGCAGCACCGCCAGCCTGCTGCTGCTGAGCAACATTCCTCAGGACATCCATGGCCTCAGCCACCTTTGCTTTCAGCGCTTCTGGTGACTCGAGCAAATGCAGAACTTCAGTCTGGTCCATCTCAAGAAGCATGCCTGTGACTTTTGCAGCATTATCAGGCTCTAACTGTTCCACGAGAGGGTAAAGATTCTCACCCAACATCTACAAATATACAACGAACAAAATAGTTAATTACAAATAGGACAAGGCATCCAAAACTTGATAACACTGATTCAAATTTGAACTATATAACCATTAGGGTTTTCTTCTAGGTCTTTTTGGGCTAGAACCTTTATAACCCGAAAGCCCAATCCATCTACAGTAAAACTTAAAGGCACTAACTGTTATAAAAAGCTATTAAAAATTATTGTTATTTTCAGTTAAAAATTAAAATATAAAAAACTATATTATATTTATTGATTATTTTTTATTTAAATGTGTATTAAATTATAATTAAATAATTATTTGAAAATATTATTTAATCTTTATAGATATATAACTTTTATATATTAATTCTTATGAATTTAAGTTAGAAGATTACTTGGTTTAGATAGACTATTTTGTAACTTAGTAGGAGTTACATACTCCCATCCTAAGTTACTAGAATATAATGTTTACACCTAATTATGTATTTTTTTATATATTGTGAAGTCTAATTATGAATTTTGAGTAAAATATGATGATTTTGTATGTATTTGTAAAATTTTATAACATTTGTAGGATCTTACGTGTTACGTTTTCTCGATTTATGATTCACATGTTTTTTTGTTACGTTTTCTCGATTTACGATTCACATGTTTTTTTCCGATCTTAAGTAAGATCTCGATTTTGACTACCTTGCATTAGAGGGAATGAAAAGCTTACCGTCCTCTGCTGCTCTGGAGAAGCATTGGCCAGAGCCGATGCCAAAGCCCCAATAGGAATTTGCTGGGAGAGTGATGCATCACGCAGTGGCATCCCACCCACATCATATGGAACAGAAAACATACCTCCAGCAACCCCAGGCATAGGAACGTCAGGAATACCCCTGCCAGGAGGATAACGATAGACACGTCCCCTAGGAAGCATCTGCCAAACTCAATTATCAGGTAAATACTCTAAAAAAGATAGATGATCCGCGAAATTTTGAATAAAGAATTGCACCAACCTGCTGTGGCATCATTGGAACTGGCTGCTGGGACTGCTGGACTGCACGCCTTCCACCAGGGCGCTGACCCTGTTGTCCCTGCTGAACCATTGGCACAAAGAAATTTGGCACAGGAGCTGCACCTGGCCTCATACCAGGCACAAGTTGTTGTTGATAACCAAATCCAGGCTGAGAAAAATTTTCATGGTCAGATAGGAGAATGATCATGAAATTACTCCATGAAGCAAATTTAAGTCTATGTGGATAGACAGATTAGAAGATATTACCTGGGAAGGAATGATAGCAGGAGGACCTTGGCCATAAAATATTTGTTGACCAATACCTGGACCACCTGGAGGATACATTGGAACACGAGGACCAACAGATGGTGGCATTCCAACAGGTCGCATTTGAGCAAACTGAGCCTGCATAAAGAAATTATTCCAACATGGAAAAATATTTACAACAGATTCAATAATGAAATACAGTGAAAAGCTAATCATAATTGAATCCATAATCATTTGTAAAGCACAGCAACATAGCCTGTGTTATTGACCTCAGATGACCTGAATTAGCCAAAGGAAATACATATAGTAGACACAAAAAGAAAACAATTATTCAAACAACCCATACTCAGCTCCGATTACAATTTTCATTATTGTAAGATAGTTGAAAGAAATGGCAGAGAGAGACTTGTGCGTGCATGCATGAGCTAGAGAAGACAGAAGACCGCAAAGATTTAATCCAGCATTGTTAATACATAATTCCACCAACAGAGATAAGATGAGAAGAGATCATTCAATTAAAACAAGTCATACCTGCAGTCTAGCTCTTCTATCTTCTTTCCTTTGAGCTAGAGTCACATACAGAGGTTTACTTACCACCATTTTGCCATTCATCTCAGAGAGCTACCAAAAAAAATAAAGCAAACAGAAAATCATTTTCAAACTAAAAACCAAGTATTGCTTTCACGATGAATATACCCTACGACTTACTGCTCTAGATGCCTCCTCAGGAGTTGAGAATGCGACAAATCCAGATCCACGACTTACGCCATTTGGGTCCCTCATAACCTTTCAGTGTAGAACACTTACTTAATACACATACTATATTATAAACAAAGATTTAGTGTCAAGCCAATTATCCTACATACCTTGCAAGAGGTAATGGTACCAAAAGGGGAGAACAGCTCCTTAAGTTTATCATCACCAATGCTATCATCTAAATTTTTGACATACAAGTTTGCCCCTTGATATTTATCAGCAGCTTCTTTCATGCTCTGCTCAAAACGTTGTTTCAATTCATTCTCCCTTTCAGATTTCTTCTGAGCTTTTCCAACATACCATTCCTTATCATCAAATTTTTTTCCATTGAGAGCCTCAACAGCCCTAGCAGCATCATCAGCATTCTCAAAATTCACAAACCCAAAGCACTTTGATTTCCCGTCTCCATCCCTCATCACTACAGCACTAGTAATAGTTCCAAATTCACCAAAAATCGTCTTCAATTCATCATCAGTAGTTGATTCTGCTAGATTCTTTACAAAAACATTATTGAATTTTGCCTTGTCAGTAGCACTTTCTCTCTCTTGCTTGCGAAGGAAAGGTCCCACATACACTTGCTTATCATTCAACAGCATACCATTCAGCTTCTCTATGGCTTTTTGGGCAGATTCCTCATTATCAAATTGAACAAAGCCATATCCTTTTGATTGCCCAGATGAATCCGTAGCTACCTTGCATGAAAGGATATTCCCAAATGAAGAGAAGGTATCATGTAATGCCTTGTGGTCAATTGCCCTATCCAAATTCTGTAATAATCCACAAATTGAAAAGAAAGCAAATTAAAAAGACAGTACCAACTAGGGCATCAGTATAGAAGATTAGCAGAAATCCTTCCATTACCAAACAATCAGCAAGAACCAAAATATTTATACCTTGATAAAAATATTTCCTGCCCCACTTTTCCGGATACTGGGATCACGATGCGAATACATAATTCGGATGGGCTTGTTATTGAGAGGAGTGAAATTCAGAACATCTAATGCTCTGGCAGCTGGCAGGCAGAAAAAATGTCAGAAACAGCAAGAAAATAATGTATATAACAAACATGGGGGGTGAACTTATGGTTATCACAACATCAACAGCACAAGAGAAAGTATTATTTAAGCATAGAAAACTACAAGGACTGTAAAACGAAGATCAGATTTATGGGAATAACGAGCTAATAATACCTTGAAGAATCAAACCACGATTTTTTATTGATAGTAATAAATCATGAAAACACACGCCCTGATGTAGAGTGGTCCTGGCAATCTTGCCAATAACACAACACAAGGGACTATCGTAAGAACAAAAACTACCTCCCAGAATATTTAAATCATGCATCAGGCATATTAAAATGATCATAAACATATCTTATTTTGAATGAGCAGAGTCATCAAAAGACAAATTTATAAGATATGTATGATATGGTGTGAATATGTTACCCAATCAAAAGAATACCGAATTATTATACAGTATTGTTCTCTATGAAATAACAGAGATGCGTGCTACAAATTCTAGAAGCAGATTACTAGATATTTGGGATAAATCTAAAGGACTTCGTCAATTAAAGATAACCCTGAATCCATAATATGGATCAAAGGGCAGAGATCGACTACGAGAGAGAGAATAAGAATCGACTACGAGAGAGAATAAGAAGATATAATATCAAAAAACGAACAGAAGAGAAATTCAAAATGCATCTTTTGCAGATCCATCAATTTACAACAACATCCAGTCTCTTGCATTTTAAAACTTACAAGATTAGATATCAAAAAGTGTTTATAAAACTGGCTTCAGATACTTTAAATTAGCAAAACAGTATCTAACAGAAGGACATGGAGAGATTCCAAAAAAATTGAAGATAATTCATAGAGTTTTAGCTAACGCAGGATTAATACTGCAATTATTGATTATCTCATGTTTTCCAGAAAGCATCCATTCACGAAAGGAACAGGACTATTTTAAATTCATCCAGCAGGGCAAATGCCTTTTGACTGATATTTTTAATTATTATAGATAAAAGAATGCACCCTTTTCCCCAAACAATTTGATACACAGATTTGCTTGTGACAGCATTATCAGAGAACCTATCAGTGTGCATACCATACCTGTTTGCAACATACATGATCAACATTATAGGATGATAAATATCACCGCAAAAGTTACAGACATGAAAATAACAGACCAACTTCACAAGAAGCTCATGCAATAAAAGAAATTAAAGGCATACCAAATTAATTAATATAACAATAACAATTCTTCATAAAGCAAATACGGTAATAAATTCTCCAGCTGCTTTCACGGTATTCAGTCTCGTCCCTGTTTATTAGGTTACAACGGAACAAAGCAGTATACATAACTTATAGCAGGGATCGATCTTCCCCCAGAGAACTAACACTGACACAGTTACAAGTCAAACCAAAATTTCAAAGAAATTATTAGTGCCTACAACAAGGTTACAAAACAGTTTACAAAAAAAAAAAAAAAACTGATAGCTTTAATGAATCCTCCCGGAGAGAACTAACATTAACACAGTGACGAGTCAAACCACAATCTAAATCCAAAATTATGATCTAAAACAATGTTTTAAATGTTCCTGTGATAGTGCCGGAAATTGTCAACATATCCGGGCTAATGCGACCACAATTGCGGCACTGTTGAATATGAAATCAGGTATAGGACTTATGTTTAAAACCAATCCATTCATTCAGAAATACGATTAAGCAAACAAATTTCATCATCAACTCACAAAGAAATGATAAAGTAAGAAAAAAAAAACACAAAAAAACCACAATCCAATGCAAACACAAATACACAAAAACAAACTAACCATCCTGGGGGTTGCTATAGTTGACGTAACCGTAACCGAGCGATCTTCTGCTGGTCAAGTCCCTGCAAACCCTAACAGACACGACTTGGCCCAATTGATTGAACAGGTCATACAGCTGTGAGTCCGTGACGTTCGGGTCGAGATCTCCGACGTAAAGCGACGTCGTGACGAACTGGTTTCCCCCAGCAGCAGCAGCAGCAGCACCGTTGGGACCGGGCATCGCATTCTGAGGCTGAACCTGAACCTGAGCCATCTCAACCAAAAACAACAACAGCTACACAAACAAACAAAAACTGATTTTTTTTCCGGAAAGAAATCCCTAATTTCCCTTTTTTTTCTTTTTTTTTCTCTTCCCCCTCCTCTTGTTATTGGGAACAATAAAACCCTAGGAAGAATAGAAAAGCTAGCTAGACTGGGGTAGATGCAGGAACGATAACACAGACAGACTTGAGAGAAAGTTCTAATTTTTTTTGTTTTGTGTGAGAGGAAGGCGAGGAGAGGGAAGGGAAAAGAGAAACGGGGGTGGATGCGCGGCGGATAAGGAGTGGCCGCCGGCGGAAATCACGGCGGCGCGTGAGGGAAGGGGGAGAATTGAAATAGTGAGGTAAAGAGAGAGAGAAAGCGAGAGAGCAGCAGATACTGCGCTGGTAAAAAGGAGTGAGAAAGGAAGAGCGAGAGAGGTTATAGGTAAAAGCGATGGTGGCGGGTTTGGGTAAACCCTAGCACAATCCAGCGGAGAGATCTGGACCGTTGGATGGGAGAGCAGGTGGGGCCCGAGGGAGCGATGCGAGGGTAGATAAGGATTGCGAAAGCAGAAGGATGAAGAATCTTAGGAGTGAGCGAAAGGTAACCGGTAAAAAGAGATGATTTACCGCAAAGCTCCAAGACAGTTACACAACAGTGACAGACCAGCTCAAGCTGTATTTCACACGCTGCACCTTCTATTTAATTCCTTTTTTCTCTTTAAATAAAATGCATACTAATATTTTTTATTTAAAAAATACTTTAATTAAATATTTTATTTATTTACAGAGTAATAATCAATACTCAGAGGTTACTTTTAGCTTGTTAGTAGTCCTGAATTTATGTTACTTTGTTGACCGGAAAATTCCTTCATCAAAATTTAAAATGAATTACATAAATTAAAATAAGTTTGTGAAAGAAAAAAAATACTGATTTTAACTCTGTAAACTTAGCTTTCAAAAAAAATTATTAAATAATTGTAGTTTATATACAAATATTTATTGAAAAACTTATCCAATGTTTTACCTGTAAAATGGAAACTAATTAATATTTTTCTAGAATTTTTATTTTTGTAAGAAGATAAGTTTTGGGAAATATTTTTATTAAAATATAATTAATATATTTTACTAATTCTTTCATTGAATAAGTAATAATACTTTCAAAATAAATCGAGGAAGGATATTTAGTATGTTTTACTAGCTTTCAATTCTAAAAACATACTAAATATCTTGTATCTTATTAATGTAATAAATGTTTTAAAACATGTTTTTTTTCATCTTTAATTATTTTATGAGAAAACTCTTAACCATATCTATTGTTAAAAAAAAAATCAATATCTTTCGCCAGAAAGTTTTTCCTTCAAAATAACATTAATTACTTTTTATTTTGATATAATATATTTTTAATAAATTGTTGTTTATAATCTAAATAATAAATTTCATTAAATAGAAATTAACGTAATTACTTAGATGTTTCAATATGAAAACAAAGAATATTAAATTATTTTAGAATTTTAATATAAGAAATATTTTTTACTTAAATTATTTTATTGTTTTTTAGACGAATGTGCAATCAAAACATTCATAATAAATGTTGAAAACACATCATATATATGTAATAGCCACTCTGGTCAGTAAATATGTCACTTGATCTAGCTTTACATTAGATATAAACTATAAACTCACGTGAATACTTCATAGTTACAATTGTTGTTTATAATCTAAATAATAAATTTCATTAAATAGAAATTAATATAATTACTTAGATGTTTCAATAATATGAAAATAAAGAATATTAAATTATTTTGGATTTTTAATACAAAAAATATTTTTTACTTAAATTATTTTATTGTTTTTTTAGACAAGAGGATAGAACTCTAATATAAGTTGAATGTGCAATCAAAACATTCATAATAAATGTTGGAAACACATCATATATATATATATATATATATATATATAATAGCCACTTTGATCAGTAAATATGTCACTTGATCTAGCTTTACATTAGATATAAACTATAAAACCATGTGAATACTTTATAGTTACAATTATTGTCTTAATTGTCATCTTACACTTTTAGAGAAAAAGATGTGAGATTTTTTTAAAAATAACTTATTTTTCCAATGCTCTTTAAAGAAAACTTTAATATTGTTTGGATAGTTTGAATTCCATATAAATAAGCTTCTATAAATAAAATTAAGTCATCTATAAAGATCAAATGAGACATCTTTAAGAGTTCCTTTATTTAGATTAATTGATTTCTAAACATTTTGGTCCATAGCTACTTAGTCTTTATTCAAGTTTTAATGAAAGTTACAAATCAATAATACTTGTGATCATTGTAATTGTAAACATTTATCTTTTACTAAGAATGTTTCTCCTTCTTATGCATATTTTTGACTTAGTTCATTTAAAAGTATGTGGTTACAAGTTTCTACTAAAGGTGATCCTATTGTTATGTCTCATTGTTATTTTATTTTATGAAATATCATTTTGAGTTTGTTGATGTATATCTTATGTTTTGTATTATTGTTATTAAATGTTCTCAATGTGATTTTAGTGGTGAGTACACTTCTAATAAATTTTGTGAATTACTTGACACTCTCATCAAATTTGTACAAATACTGATCAAGGGAATGGAGTTATTGAAAAAAAATGGCTGCATTCTTGAAACTACTCGTTTTCTTCTATTGTCTACTTCAATTTCCTTTGAATTTTGGGGTGAAATTGTTCTTACCATGTCTATGTTATCAACCAATTTTCATCTTCTATTGTATCAAGTATCTCTCTCTAAAAGTTGTATGGTTGTGTTCCTTATTATTCTTCCTTAAAAGTTTTTTGGTTTACTTACTTTGTTATTGGTCACAAGTAGAACATAGTAAATTGTTCTCTCATTCTATAATATGTGTTTTTCTTAGTTATGGGAATACTCAAAAGGGTTATTACTGATATGATCTTACCAACCACAAGTTTTATGTTTCTCATCATGTTGTTATCTTTTAGCACATTCCATTTTATTCACTTTCTTCTAACTTCCACAACTCTACAAGGTCTAATCTCATTTATATTTATCCTTTTTCAAAATATGATGACGATGTTGTAAATAATCTTGAAATTGAGAATTGTAGGGATAATATTGGCAAAACTACAACTCAAGATGTCCCATGGCTTCCCAAGAAACTTTTAGAATTGTTTATCCTCTACGTGTTCGAAAGTCCATCTAATCACCATATTTTATTTATTCTTCTTATTTTCCTCCCTTCTTAACCATAATTTATAATTTGTGTGAGTCTTTTTCCTATCACGAGGTTGTCTTTGATCCACTTTGACAATAGGCTACGTAAGAGGAACTTTATGTTTTATATAAGATAACTACTTGTTACCTGATATCTCTTCCTTTAAGGAAACTAGTCATTGGTTGTTAGTGGGTCTAAAATATTAAAATAAATTTGGATGGGTCTATTAAGCATTACAAAGCTTATCTAGTCACTAAAGGATGGGTCTGTTGATCATTACAAAGCTTGTCCACCCACACCCACCCAATCACACACACACACCTACACCCACCTCCACCCACCCTAATACTTTAACCCAAATCTTCAAGACTCTTCATCACTTGTGATAGCCTACGTCCAACCACCATAGTCAAGGAACAAAGAAGATGAAGAGACTGAAGGTAGATCAAAAGCTTCCAAAAAGATTGGGCCTATTTGAGCTTCCAACCAGTTATTTGGGCCTAAATGTAACCTTAAAAATATCATTTTAAAAATCATGGAGCATTAAGGAGAAGTCTTTTACTTGTACAAATGTTTAGAATAACTTGGAATAAATTAAACCTTGCATTTGAGCCAAGAGGAATAAGGTTTGGGTCAAAGATAGAATAGGGTTAGAATAAGATAATAGAGTTTATCTAAAGTCCAAATTGGGTTCCTTTAAGCCCAATTAAAACCCTAGAATATCAAAGGTTAAGCCTTGAGAGACAAGAGGCGTTGCACTTCATGAAAAACACATTTAACACATGTTAAATGTTCACACAAGCATGGAAAGTGAGAAGGCCACATAGTGTCACCTTATTAGCTTTTCTAAATCTAGAGTTGTATTTAAAATTTGAATTTTTTGAAATTTGCTCCTTTTTGGATAGACCATAGCAATATAAATAAGTATGGTAGGCCTTTGTAAATTCATCATGGAATGAGTAGAAAAACTATGCTCAAATTCAACCTCACTTGTTCTTGTGATCACCTTATAGGTTAACTCCTTTTTTTAAGATTTGCATAGACACCTTGTGAGTCGCATCTCCTTTTCACCTAGATAACCTTCATTAATTTTGTGAGTTTATCAGTGCATCAATAAGCTTCCGCAACCTCTTTCACACTCCATCCAAATGTGAAACCTCAAATCAAGGTAAGGAGAAAAGTGATTTCCATCAACTTGAATTCATCAAATACTCTTCAACTGTCATTGCCAAAAAATATGAAATGAGAGAGAATAAGAACAAATCCTCAATTCCTATTGCATGCTCTTAATTCTCTTAATTGAGCCTCAAAAACTAGTTAAGAATAAACACAAATGAGAGAGGAAAATTAATTGAGAGAAAAGAAGAGAAAAACACAACTTCTAAAACACAAAAAAGCCTAAACAAATGATTTCAATATGTATTTATAACATATTATGTTATATATATGCTCTATTATCAACTGTGAACATGAGTCTAAATGTGAACTTTAATTAGGTTCATAAGTCCAATCATGAAAATTCAAGTTAGTACAAGAAAAATCAAATGTATGAGTTTCTATACAAAAATTTTAGTAAATTTACCTTTACTTTCGAAACTAGTAGAAAATTAAATAAGACTCTGGACCTAGTAAAACATAGTTCATTTTAAAGCCCTTCAAATTTAGAATCCAATAAAAAATACTTAAAATACAAAATTAAAGTTATTATATACATTGAACACCCAACTTATTACTACTAAAAGAAAATAGTTTAAAACTGAAAAATAGAGTATATTAAAAGTGTTTTCAATTTCCAATAAAACTATAAATGTGTGTACAAAATATATGCATCACATGCCATAACTTCAATTATTAGTAAGATAATTTAATTATATTAACTTCTGTTTGATATAAAGGTTGTTCTCTCAGGAGCAATTCTTATGTATTATAACAAAAAGAATATTATTCAAATTACTTACAATTAGATTTTTCATAGTACAAAATATATTGAAATTGACTATTATTTCATTATGATATCATTTTCAATATAAAGCCAGTAATGTATTGTCTTGGATGGTCAACATAGAGCCATTAATGTAATATTGCAACAAATTATGCCATTCAATTAAATTATTACTTTCACTAGAAGATTACATTATAATACATGTAATAATCATACAGAAACTATTGTCATGATTCATGTGATTAACTTTTTGGATTGAGAATAAAACTTTTTAGTATTGAATGTATGATTAACGTGTGAGAAATGGAATTTTTTATTTAATTAGCACCTTTTTAGTTTTTATTTTTCTCAATAGTATTTTTTATTTTTCTCAATATCACTCTTTATTTTTTAATTTTTGAAATAACACTCTTTTATTTTTTGCAATAACACTCCTTTTTTTGTAATAGTTATTAAAAATTATTATTATTAGTTTATTAAAATTAAGATAAAAAATAATATAAAAATAATTAACTTCAAATTAAAAAAAAGAATGCAAAGAAAATAAAATTAAATATTTTATAGTTTTTAAACTAATTAATTATAATAGGAAAAATGATAAATTATTTATTTTATAATAAATTTAAATTTGGCATAATAAATTATATTAAAATAAATTATAATAACACTCTTTTATTTTTTTTTTATTCTTTAATTAATATACAGTCCGTACATTAATTATAATTTTTTTTAATTTTTTATTTCTCTTTTATGATTTTGTGATTGTATTTTATTATAATAATTTATTGGTTGTATTTTTGTATTAAAAAATGATATTGGAAGAAAAAATTATAATAAATTATAAATTTTTATTTTAATTAAAATTTGTATTTTTAGTTTGTTTAAAAAATATCTAAATAATTAATGGCAAAAATCAAATAAAAATTTGATAAAAATAAAATTTGATTTTTGATAAAGATAGAATTTGGATTTTGATAGAGATGAAATTTGATATTTTATTAAAGATATCATTTGATTTTTTATAAAGATAAAATTTAATTTTGGATAAAGATGTAATTAATTTTTTGATAAATATAAAATTTGAGTTTTGATAACAATAAAATTTATATTTTATTTCACACAAAGTATTTCATGTACCATTAACTAAACTATTTAGTGAATATATGATTGTCATTTATTTTCCTCTTTATGTTCAACATGTATTGCATCATTTTAATAATTAACAATTTTTTAAATAATAAACATAATATTTAAAAACAATTCATAAATAAATTAAATTATATTTAAAATTTTTAAACCATTTAATTAATATTTATTTGAAAAAATACTTTAACATTTTTATTTTATTTTTGCTATTAATTATTTAGATATATTTTTAACAAATGAAAAATACAAATTTTAATTCAAATAACAATTTTATAATTTATTATAATTTCTTCTTCCAATATCAATTTTTAATAAAAAATACAACCAGTAAATTATTATAATAAAATACAATCACAAAATCATAAAAAATAAATAAAAAATTAAAAAAATATAATTAATGTATTAATTAAAGAATAAAAAATAAAAAAGTGTTATTTTAAAAATTAAAAAATAAAAAATATTATCGAGAAAAATAAAAAATAAAGAGTGCTACTAATTAAAATAAAAACTAATAAAAATACTAATTATGTAAAAAAGTCGTGAGAAGGATCGTACCAACAGGAAGGATGTTATACTTATCTTAAGTTTTGAAATCAAAATTGAGTGGCTCTGATTTTTCTCAGGCCTAGTTTCCATTTTTCTCGCTTGTGTTATGTCACTCTATTTACAATAACAATCGTACTGTTATGTGAAACGTTGGTTTATCAGTATAACGTATAATAAATGTATACAATAAGAGCCAATTACTTTTATAGACAAAAACGAAACTCTATATAAATAACAGAGTCCGGATTTAAATACATATTGTAATCATTAAACATTATTTATATTTGAATTTTAAAGCACAACTTTGAAAAAGAATTCCATTTCATACGTGTGTGTGTGTGTGTGATCTGTTTACGTGTGTGATATGTTAAAGCATGATATACCAATTTTAGTTTTGTAAGAGAAACTACATTTTGTTTAAATATGTGTACAAAGTTTAGCAAAAAAATTAAAATTTTACTCCTTCTCTTTATGACTAATAATTAAAGATAATTTTACACATATTGATCATTAAATATACCACTTTGTGAAACAATTTTAAAGAAATTATCCTATTTAATAAATACATTAATTTTACAGAAAAAAATAATTAATTTAAGGACAAATTAGGAAGAAAAACAAATTAATGTTTCACTGATATTTGAGAACATTAATTTAAATTTCTTTTAGATGACAAGCTATAGTCATTGTGAGATGGAAGGAGTAAGTAGAATGTAATTTATGGAAATTGTAATTTGAAAAATGAAAGGTTCCAAATGAATTTTTCAATTTATGAATATTGCTTCTTCATTTTTATTTTTTCTATTTCCAGTCTTTTTAGCGAGATAAGCAAAACAGGTTAATCTTGTGGATCTATTTATATTGGGTAGCCGGTTTATCCGCTGGCATCTGGTGGTTGATTTTTTGGGGTGATTATGAGGGCAAGAGGCAAAAATTAAAGAGGAACTCCTAAAAAACAAAAATGTTAGGAGAATAAGCATAAAAATGAAAAGGCAGTGAGCACATTGCACAGGAAGTTATCAGCTCTCAGCCATAGATTGGCTTCTCTCTAAAAATGGTTCCAGCTGATATCCCAGGCACACTCCCCCACAAATTGGCCAAACAATCAATTTAGGATTCGCTTTATGCCAAACTATTTGGAGACCATGAAAAAAAAAATAAGCGAACAATTCTGCATCATGATGGAGCATGGTCCTAGGTTGCAGGAGAAAGCACCAAAAATTGTCTTTATAATTCCTGAGGATTTACAAACTTAGGTTGAGTAATTGCTGATTCGTTTAAATAAATGTATTATGATTCTAGCTTTCTAAACACACTATATCCGTTCGATTGAGAAATGGCACGTTACTTCTTTTCTTTAATTATTACAATATAATTTAACTCTCACCTATAACATCCAGAATTAGTTGTTTCTTCTCTCGACCCATCGTGTATTAATAACTTCCTTCTGCCTTCTGCCCACCATCCTCTTTAAAAAGTGAAATTCTTACGTGGTATCTTTACATGTTTCTCCCTACTTTTTAAGCCATGTTTATAGGGGACTGCCCCCAAATAATCCATATTCTAAGAAATTTATTCTAACGTTTGTTACCATCTGGCCTCACTATCTTAACCAAATAATACAGTTTTTGACAATACCTTAAATGATAAAATTGATACTCAGTCACCCAATCTACAGTTCAATCAGCACCCTATATCAAACCGAATTCAATATGGGTATACTACACCAAACGTTACACATTGAAATTTCATCTATATATTTAAAATGTTTGAACTTCAGAGTTGTATTTAAAATTTGAAGTGGTTATTATATTTTAACATTGACTTTGTGCTATTGCCCTTTTGCAAGGATGTATTAGGTTCCGTTCCGATGCACAAGAAATCTTTCGTGAAAGGGTACACAGATTTCAGCCACGTTTAACCAGTTAGAAGTATCAAGCACACTAGTAACTAACAAGTAATTACCATAACAATTAACTACTGTAACTAACTATGTTGTTAAGTATCTCAAAGCACGCCTTCCGCTTCCCTTTTTCACAAAGAATTATTTTGAAAAAAATGCGCTATCAACAATTTTATTTTACCCCTTTAGCTAAATTTAAACATGTAAACACGCATAGAAGTGTTAAACGTTAACTACAGCACAGGTGTGTCATGACGAGGTGTTATAACTACCCAAAACAGGTGGAGTATACATCAGATTCACGAACCATATCTTCCCGAGAGGTTCACCAACCTACAGTGGCCTTCCTACCAGAAAATACATTTCAGCCTACCTGTTGATGATTTACACGCCTCAACCGTAGTCCAACATCTGCATCATGATCTTGTTGATTTAAGCCCGTACCAAGTAAGATAGTGTCCTGCAATTCTGTAGAACTTCCTGCTTCATTTGCTTTCTCAACATGTTCTCCATAGTTATGCAACCTTCGGCCAATGAGATACCGGTCATCACGTATGGAGTTATGGAGATTTGTGAACCAGACATGGAATCTCTTGGCACAGAAGCACAAGAAACTGAGACAGAGGCATCCCAACCATGCAAACCGATAGACAGCAGAATTGATCACCAATGGATACCCAAGCACTGGAAATACACCTTTGGCCAAAACATAAGGTACACATAATGCCGTCAACAACTTCATTATGATCGGAAGTACAATCTCCCGAAGGACCCATAGACCTTGCAACCTGGAGAACCCGTCCTCTCTCACCCTCTCAAATTTGACTCGCCAACTTTCATCCACCAGAGGCATCATGTGGTCCAACATAACCTAATGAAAGAACCAAGTCAACAATTTAAAAATAGCAAATAGATACATTCAAATCGATCATGTAACAAACATTTGCGAGACAGATAATCATTTACAAATGGGACATGCCAAATAAATTTCACACATAAAAGGACAGGGAAAAGCAAAAAGGGAGAACTCAAATTGTTAGTTGGGTATGAAAATATTTCCGCATCTTCGTTAGTTGAATGGAAATTGATCATATGAAACTTGTACATGCTAAACAATCTATGTCGTAGTTCATCAACTCAATCTCCAAGTAAAACGCTTTCCTCTGCTTACAATTCCAAGAAACCAAGTAAACTCACCCAGACTTTCCCCTCTAAACTCATTTTATCCAATTCTATTCATTCTTACCAACCTACAATAAATCATTCACAATTCAGTATTTATCAACCCTTGCCAATTTGTATGTTCAAAATACCCTATTATGCTTTTTCTTTTAAATCCTAGATAATGAAGAAACACACCATGTACAAAAAAAAATTATACCAGAAATACTAAGAAACGACCAACCTTTACCCCACAATGGTGTTAGCAACATCAATAAAACATGTCATTGGCATTATATACTACCTTCTTCGTGATTTGAAGCCAACACTTATATAACCAGTCCCAAACTCCCCAGCCCAGATTACAATGAGGTTTAAGTTAGGTTGTCAGCATCGAGCATAAAACTTGGTTAATCTTCGTGGCAATAATAGATGAAGAAACAAACAACAAGAAACCACGTAAACAAGAAGTCTTACAGTAAGTGTGTCGGAGCTACATGAATCACATAATGCCACTTGGATGAAAATAATCATATAGGAGAAACATTCCAGAAAATTGATACCATAAATACCGATGCAGAAGGATAAATTTACAAGAAAAAGAGTACAGCAGCAGAAAGACTTTTTTTACACAAAAAGGAGGTTTACTACATCACGTCACTGATAATATATTTGTGTACATACCATTCAGTATTTAATAAGCTTGTAAAAGTTTTGCATCAAAAAATATTAAAGCCAGGAAAAAAAGCTGACACAGGAAATGCTGATAATGAAAGGAAACTAACTCACCAATCTAGTCCATATCTTCAGAAATATAAGGCCTAATGCCCAGTCTTGATAAAGGAGGAATACTGGACTTTCATCCACTGGAACTCTCATTGGCACAATGACCAAAAGCTCAAAGAGAAGACCAATTAGCACTGGGATAACAAATATCTGACAAAAAAATAAGGATTAATATACTTACAAGCAAATACAGATATATGCAAACTCAAACGGCCAGCTTCAGTAACATAGTAATAAGCAAGAGGGTCATCCTTACCCATATAGACAGAAGTGCAGAACTCTTCACAAGAATGCCGCACCACTTCCATACTTGGCCAAACAAAACAGAAGCTCTCCTTCTTCTTATCTGTTCAATTGAGTATCTAACTCCAGCAACGGCAGTCCAGATTACATAGCTTCCAATGATAAACGCATACAGATCTGTGAAAAGAAATAAGATTATAAACACATGCAAAGTTATAAAGCCCAGTGACTGGAAAGCTAGTTCAATCATTTACATACCATTGCATTTAATGCCATGAGTTATGGGTAGGCGAGGAATAAAATTGAAAAGTGCCCGTCCAAGTGATATTGGTACAACTATCAGGGCAGAGTTGAAGACAAGGAGAGTCATCCAAGCAATCACCAGTAAGAGAACAATACGAAGCACGAAGGCATAACTGCTATAGTCATAGCAAAATATTTAATTAGATGATGACAGGGTAACCAACAACAGCTAAAACAAGCATCTGCAAAGAAACTGATGACTTTACTAGATTTTTTTCTCTCATTGAGTTAACTAAATAAATTGGGAGAATGAATTATAAGATAAGTCATAAATGATAATTAGCAAGGAACTCACTCAGAGTCGGATTGCTCATCATTATCATAATCCTCTCCAGCATTCAGTTCTCCCACTGTACTAACAGCCCTGTTCAAATTATCGCCAGCAAATGGCACCAAACCCAGATCATGCACTCCAGCTTGTACTACTTGTAGCCTTTCTTGCCTACCTGGCTCCCCGTTTCCATTATCTTGATTTACACTGTCATCGGGTCTAGGCAGTAAGAAATCAGTCAAACCAAGAGCCCAACCAACAGCAGTAAACCAATAGCGCAGTAGGGATTTTATAGTTGTCCTCAATTTAAAATGCTCAATAGCAAATGGGATACAAATCTGAAAGAGAAGCATGTCAGCTGGAATTTCAGTGAATGGATCAGATACCCTGCAAAAACATTCATATTCACAATTTAAAAATGTGATACATAACCCATCGAAACAACTAAAATTGATTAAGGGGCTAACTTACGATATGTCAAGCGGGAAAATGGAAGGTGCCATCCGCATGGCAAGTTTGACAGGCAAGAATACCAGCATCACAATCAGACTCCCATAAACTGCGACAGATAATAGAACCCTGCGAGCATGTTTGTGCACGGGATCATCTATAAGATCACGGAATGGATTATAATTTGGATCCGCAGGGTCCCGGAGGAAGTACAAAACTCCATTACGTAAAACCTGCCATTGTAAACAAATAAATCATGTGAAACAGTGAATGACAATATAAGCACGACTTTAAAAATCATATCATATGACAAGAAGTTACCCCTCTAAGAAGGCTGACAAATATGCTAATTTGTAGCATGTACACAATCCCAACAAGCCAATGAACCAATGAGCTCGCTAAAGGGGACGCATAGAAGAACTGAACTCTGTGAACCATTGTCTTCCCAAACATCTGAATGGTACAAACATCAAGCCACCACCCACACATCAGAGGAAATACCCCGAGTTCAATGATTAAGAGGAAAGCAACCTTAACCATGGTCATCAAATGCTTCATTGCTGCCAAAAACTGCCTGAAGAGAGATGGAATTGTCTCTGCCATAGAAGCAATGCCATAAAACCTTCCCATGGTCAAAGGCTCACCCTTTGTGTAACGAATTACAGCAACAATCCCAAAGTAGCAGAAAATTAGAGAAAGTATAAAAACATATCCAATAGCTAGAGTGGTAACATCAGAAAGTCTTGAAGTTCCAATTGCCCCTCCTTTCAAGATAACAGCTGAGGCAGATGTTATGTTGTTCGACATTTCACTCAATTCACTAGCATTCGCTTTCACCATTTCAGCAACCTGACCAATTGGTCCACTTTCTTGAGTTTCAGATGACAAGTTTTTAACAGCTGTTAATGCATTCTTTAAAGTAATATTTGCCAGAGAAAGTGATGTGTCTGCAAGAGGGGCCACAGCTGACAACACAGGACCACTAGCAGTTGAGAAGAACCAGGATAGGTAATGGAGTATGATACGACCCAATGAGAATGGCACAAAGATTACAACACCAAGGAAGATCATATTGCTCGCCAGCACCTGCTTAGAGAAAATAAATTCAGTTTGAAGTAAGAAATGTGATAAGTACCAAATTCATTTCTCCAAAGAACAAAACAAAACGATTTCAAACAAAATTAATAAGAAAAGGTCACAATTTAAAAAACATAAGAATTTTTTTGTCAATAATATACAATGAACCCTAAGCATGGGAAAATAATTAAAGAAATATTCATTTACAGTTAAAGATAATGAATTTAGACTACCAAGAGTAGCATAAATAGGATGACCAATTAACATAAGAAAAATAATCATAATAAGTGAACTGTTGATGCTTTCTTTAATGATAAAAAATTTACACTGCAATAAATTTTAAGTACAAAAACTCTTAAAAAGTGAAATTTAAATTTAACTCAATCTTATAAAATCGACTTATAAAGTGAGATTTACACCCAATTATATACTATTATTTAACCATATCTCTAGATGTGAGAACTCCAACACACTCCCTCTTGCTGAGGACCGAGCATCTCAAGTGTGGAACTAATAGCAAGTGACACGATAGCACTAACAAACCTCGCTAGGATAGGTTCTATTGTAATCTTAAGAGTGTGAAATTTAAATCTACTTCAACCTCATAAAACTGACTTATAAGATAAGGTTTGTACCTACTTATAATTTGACCATATGCCTAGTCAATATAGGATCTCAAACAAAACCATTGAGAATCATGCAACTACAAGTTCCTAATTGAAGGCACAAGTACTTAATACTTATAATTAAATTAAAGAGAAAACAAATTTTCACTAGCTTATATCAAATGAAATCCTTCTATCCACATGGGATTACAGAAGTTGATTATCAAGAGTACATTCCATCCATTACCCCAAAGAAGCAGACCAAGAAGACCATGTCTGCATACACAACATAAATAATACTTTGAGTAGACAGTAGAGTTTGTCTTCTTCCATAAAGTGATTAAAATAATCTTATACATTTTAATAAACGCTACTACTTAATGGAGTTTGGTAATTTATTAAAATTAATTAAATCAGAAGTTATTTAAAAATGAGTTGAACCTATCCAGTTTTAACTTTTCAAAAGGCTTCCCTAATCAAGCTGAGTTCCAATAAAATCATGTTGATAGACTTACAGTAAATGCATTTTCAACCAAATGAAAAACTGGACCCTGCATGCCGACAAGTTCATCAAAGGGAACATCTTCTGCTCCATCAGCATCATCCAGACCATCAAACATCTGTTCAACATGTGCCTCAAGTCGTGCTGCTTGCATCTCCCACCGTGCAGCAACATTCTCAGCATTTCTCCTAATTACTTGACCTGCACCTGCAATTCCTTGCGCTCCACCAGCCTCGTCACCATTCCCGTCAGCATTGACATTACGATTAGCTTGTACAGGAGGTCTTCTAGCCATTCGAGCTCCATTTCTGTCCACTTCATCTTCTCTATCAGCATCCTGTCCCCCAATTTCTCGCAAATGCCTAAAGTAATCTCTCAAAGAAGTGGCCCCAAGAAAAATGAAGACAATGCTTGCAGAAAGTAGAAAACCATGGAGGCAATCGGTCAGGATAACTGCTGTCGATAAATGACTTAAGAATAACCTCTGGGCTTCACCTAAACTCCTCACAAAAGCTAACCGCCATATCCAGAATGTTATGAAAGGTATAATTAAGAGCCACACAGATAGCACAAAACTCAGGCGCAAAAAGAATTGAAGAACATGGCATGCTTTCATTGCCATTCCAACCACAAACTCTTGAAAAGGTAACCTAGCAGGGGCATTCTCAGCATAAACAGGGGAGAATGAAAATGCATGCTTGCAGACCTGCAGCACATATGAAGCACGTTTAGAAGGAAAAAAGATCCCAATAAGGGAGAATCAGGTACATAAAAATTTGGCAGGGAGGGTTTACTTCACTTTTGACAGATTTGGTATAGAAAACCTACTATTGAACATAGTATTTAGCAAACCTACAATTGAACAGCATAACTTACAAAACAAATCTACGGTGTGCTTAATTAACTCTTGTAAGACCAAGGGTGATTTTTTTTTTAATTCTCTTTTTGTTTATGCTATCAAGTTCAAAATTGCAAATTGCTGTGCCTCAGCAACCGACTCTTAGCTTTCAACTATAAACATTAGGCACAAACGAGTATAATACATTTCCAGAATTAGCCGTTCAATATTTTAACATGAAGAGGAAAGCAACCATTTGGCAGCCCCTATTTGGTTTCACTTTCCATCATCCTTAGCAACAAAATGACAAATTAAGAAACTTCTGAATCTTTAACTTCATCACTTGACAACTTATTCTAGCACAAGTTCCGGTAAGACCTAGCTTCATTAATCAAACAGAAGCAGTACACGATACAAGCTACTCTACGATAAAAATAACTATTACCACCTCGTTTACACAAGAACAAGTCCCAGACACAAAAGATTCGGATCAGAAATCCAACAAAAACATATTAATTCACGTTGAAGATCAGATAGGGCAAAACCTCGCATTGGCGCGCGTTGCTGTGATTAAGCCACTGAAGGAGACAATCCTGATGCACAAACTTGATGCTCCCGCTGCACGCGCACGGATACCGGAGTGGATTCTCGGCGTCACCAGGGTTCCGGCAAATCCGGCACACGTCCTCTTCCTCCTCCTCTTCGTCATCGTACTTGGCTGGCGCGGCTGCCGTCCCCGTCGCCGAAGCAGTTGACTCGACCTCCTTTCCCTTTGGACCGCGCGGAGACGAAGCGGATGAGGTGGAAGAGGAGGAGGAAGGGGAAGACGACGAGGGAGAATTGGCGAGTGTCTCGACGGGGATGGGGCCTCCGTCGAGGGAAGGAGGTGGCTCGTGAGCGATCTCCATGACGGTTTGGACCGAACCGGCCGGGGACCGAGTCGGCGGTGAGTCAGGGCGGGTCAGGGAGAGAGTCGGTGGGGGCGAGAAAATGAAGGGAGAGAAAAAAGGGAGAAAGAGATGAGAGAAAATGGAGAGTGATTAGAGATTTTGGCGTGGAGATTTAGGGTTTTCCCGAGATTGCCCTCGTTTGGTGGTTATAGTATATTACGCCAATGTGTTGGTGTTTGGTGACGTATATGGTCATGTGGGTTTTGGATCACGTGGCACCCTCTGATTTGTTATGGTCATGCTCTACGTGAAAAATCTGTTAAAATACTAATTCTTCTAATGTGATTAAAACTATGTTTTGACTTTGCGTTGATTTTTCTTCGGATAAATATTAATATTGAATCAATTAATATGCTTTTAACTATTGTATTTTCTGTTCAAATTTGATTTTTTTAATGATATTGGTTAAAATATTAATTTTGATATCTAATTTCATGTATAACTTTATTGATTAGGGTGGCCTTCATTTAATATTGAGTTTTGTTTTGATAATTTAAGCCCAATGATGATACTGTTTTAACTTTGAATTTTATGTTGTTATATCGATTTTTTAACTAATTTTATGTTGTTATTAAAGAATTGATTTCAGAATTAAAAATTACGGAGGTATCAACACTAAATTTGATTTAAAATATGAAAATTAAAAAATATATTGCTGTCACCCTTATTGTAAAAGAAAATCCCTCGTCTTAATAAAAGGCGCATTTAGAGGATTGAAGTGAGAGAGTGAACACAAAACAAATTAAATAAAAAATGAAATCGTATGAATTGAATTATACAAATTAAAAAAATAAATAATCAAATGTTTCTTAATTATTCATATTTTTACTCTTTTATTTTATTATAATAGAAAATATAAATATTAATAAAAGCTAATAACAAGATTAATTACGAATTTAAATACAATATAAATATTATAAATATTAATAAATACATAATATATGTAAACTATATGATCAATTATATTATAAATACTTTACTAATATTTAAGACATAATTAATTATATTTTTACACAAATAATTATATGAAAGTTTAATATAAATAATTTTATTATTTTTTTAATAATTTTCATCTATTTATATACTCTATACTTTCCTGAAAGCCAGCATACCTTTATATAAATTAAAATTTTAACATTATTCATTTTCAAAGCATCATTGAAGGTTACTTTTGAAAAATAATATATTTGATTTGATAAAATATTCATGAAAGTTTCTATTTTTACATTACAATAAATTATATTTATATATATTAAATAAATAGTAAAAATATAAATGATAAAAAGTAATTAACTTTTTTTTTGAAATTTAAAAATAACAATGAGATAAGAAAATAAGTCTTTAAAAACTATTATACTTACAAAAACGAAAAAGAATATTCTATGTTCAAAATTAAATATTTATTGTTGGTGTGATTATGGTCTTTTCCAATGGTTTAAAAATCATAATATTTTACGATTTATAATTGTATTGAAGTAAAGTATTATTTTTTTTTATCTTTTATGTATTGTTTAAGTGTTTTATGTAGAAATTAGGAAATGTTTACTTTAATAGAATGTTTATTAATATTATTTTATTTTTATTTTCTCACTTTTAATATATATATATATATATATATATATATATATATATATATATATATATATATATATATATATATATATGGTTGAATTACTTTATATGACCACTATATATTATTTTATCTCAGTTTCATCATTTTTTAAGTCTTGAATTTCAATTGGTTGTAAACACAAACCTTAATTCAATAAGGTACTAGTAATTACTCTGAAGTCTAAGTTAGTAATTAGTATATAATGGTAGTATAATATATTAGTATGTAAAGTTTTATTACCTATTGTCTTAGAATATTCATCTATTTAAAGTTTCACGTTGGATCATTACCTATACATATTATAAACATACATCTAATTAAGTCCAATTATCCTCCTAATCGTGATTTGTTCATTATTTACCGTATATTATCCAGTAATTATCATTATGCTCTAGTTATGTATGTTGATTGTTAAGATACCAATGCCTCATTTCTTGAGATCTTCTTCTCCTTTCTTTCTTTGGTTATTTGTTCCTTCTCTCTTTCTTCATACATTGTTCTTATTCTTTCCATGATTTCTTCTACCTTTGGTATCTTCTTTGGTGAAGAGCTTAGTAAGGATGCCCAAGACATTGTTAAGAAAGAAACAAAAACAGAAGAAAGAAAACTTGATGGTTTTTGGCTAATTAGTATCCAAGAAGAATGTAAAGAAAACCTCACAAAAAAAAGAAAGAATTGTGTTTATTTTGTAAGAAAGTCTCTTAAATTGTTGCTCACTCACTCTTGGAAAGCTTGATGATTATTCTTGGTGCGAGAGAAGTCTTCTTAGAATAATTTTCAAGTATTAATGTTACATTCTTCCTTTTGTTTTGTTTTAAGAGATGGAAAATAAAGAAAGAAAACTACTATACAAAACTTTTTATTTTTGTGAGTAAAAGCTAGAAAAGATAAAAACAATAAATCTTTTACTTTAAAAATTGGAGTTTTTTTTTGTGGTGACAAGTTGGAAAGATAAAAGCAAAGGAAAACTCTTTAAAGACTTGAAATTTTTTGGAAAAGTTACCTCTAATTACAAGGCAATTTTTGGTGCATTTTTGCAAATCAGGCTAGTTATAAGTGCCATGTTTTTATTGGTGCAATTAAGCTATCTTTAAGACTCTTATTTCACTTTGGTTTAAACTCTTTGACCTTGAATATGATCATTTTTACGCACAATTCTTTTGTTCTTTTTTCTTTCTTTTTGCTTTTTTTCACCCCACACTTTGTGTTAGACTTGAAGCATGGCTTTTATGAGTATTTTGTTTTGTAAATAACAAGCATTATTTACTGCCTCTACCCATAAGTGTTTTGGTATGGAATTTTAATAGAGCATGGTTCTCGCCATCCCTTGTAAAGTTATGTTCCTTCTTTCCATAACCCCATTTTGTTTAGATTTTCTCGGTGAAGAGAAATTGTGGTGTATGCCATTCGACTCACAAAACATATGAAACTCTCCATTTTTGAACTTTGTTCCACGCTCACTTCTATGCTCGAGATGCAAAAATCATGTTCTGTTTGTACTCCTATGCAAAATACCTTGACTACACGGAAATACTCACTCTTGTGGGTAAGGAAATAAACTCATGTATATCTAGAGTAATCATCAATTATCTTTCCTCCAAGACTTAAAGTTCTAATTGGTTCAAATAGATCCATATGCAGAAGTTCTAAGGGTCTAGTAATGGGAAACAATTTTTAGGTTTGAAAGAACTTTTTAGTTGCTTCCTTTTCTGACACACTTCATAGTTGAATTCACCCCTTCTCCTATTGAACTAAGCCTAAAGTGTTTTCAAATAGATAATCTTAGGCTCATTTTACTAAGGAATTAGGGTTTGGATATTTTTATGGGTTGACATTGATAATTGATTGAAAAGAAGAAAATTGTTTTTATACATAAGAGTGAGGTTTGATGAAATCTAACCTTGACAATTTTATTCCATTCATCTTTTACACCTTTTATGTATTTTTTTATACAAAACCCTAAAAATATTTACTTGTTTTGAATTTTGCACAACATTTAATTATGGGTTATTTCTTGAGTCTAAATTTATTATAATCATTTAAATTGTTGTGTATTGCATAAATTTCATGAAAGAGAACGGTATACTTTTTACTTGCTACATTTCTGACTTGTGCACTTGCAACCATTAGTAAAAATAAGCTAACAAGGGGTGTAAAGTCCATGAGACATCAATTTTATTTAGGTTGCAAACAAACTATACATTTTTTACGATACCTCTGGACATATACTCTCATATGGGGCGAGAAAAATTACTTTTAGAAAATTTAGAGTATTTTCCACCCCAACGTGGCCAATGAGACCTCCCTTATGATAGTCCTTAACAAGAAGCTTTGTTATAGGTCCTTGGGATATACATAGCTTTCCCTTGTTAAAAAGATATCTCTCAAAAATATAAAACCCGTCATAAGGCTTCTTGAGACACGATGCACATCTGGATGCGAAGTTTTCATCATTTTCATACAATTTCTTTATGTTCTCAAACTCTAAAATTTGTGATCCCAAGGAAATGTTGTCTTCTAGATAAAGTGTTAACAACTACATTACTTTTCATCGTCTTGTGTTTGACAACATAAGAGAATTGCTCTATATACTCAACCCACTTAGCGTGTCTTTTATTTAACTTACCCTGCTCTCTTATGTACTTAAGTGACTCATGATCAATGAATATGATAAATTTCCTAATCATTAAGTAATGTTCCCGTGTTTTGAGGGTACATATTAGAGCATATATCTCTTTGCCATAGGTAGGATTATTCAAGGTAATTCCCTTAAGTTTTTCACTAAAGTAAGCCACGGGATGCCTACCTTGAAGTAACACTGCACTTATGCCAACCTCAAAGGCATCACATTCTAGTTCAAAGGCTTTTGAAAAATGAGGGTAGAATGGGTGCATGAGTTAATTTATCTTTTAAAAGTTTTAGAAGACGTTTCTTGTTTGTCACCCCAAACAAGGGCATGTCCTTCTTAACAAGTTCACTAAGAGGAGTCGTTATTATAGAGAAGTCTACAACAAATCTTTTGTAGAAGCTGTTAAACCATGAAAACTCTGGACTTCTCCTACTGTCTTAGGGGTGACCCATTCTTGGATGGCCTTTATTTTCTCATGATCGATATGAACCCCATCTTTCCCAACCATGAATCCCAAAAAGATAACATTGTATGAAAAGTTTATGTATTTAAATAAAAAAGATCCAAGGATAGAAAATTTGAATATGGTATAATCAACCAGTTCAAAAACACTTTAACTAATCGTTCCAAAATGTGGTTTGGCTCAAATTGCCATTTAAATTGGTTAAATTGTGTTTTGAAATAACTTGAAGTGACTTTTTTAGTGATTTTAATCAGTTGAAAGAATAAAAAAAATGATTTCTAGTAAGGGTTCTAGTATTTTAACAGGTTGAAATCATGTTTCAATCAATTGAAATGTTTAAGAATGTGTTTTCAAAAAGTTATGAACATTTCAACTGGTTAAAAAGTGATTTTAACTTATTGGAACAATTTACCCTTCATTATAAACCAATTTAAATATTATAAAACTAAATTTAAAAATGGTTTATTAAGATCAAACATTATTAACTCATCACACACAATTATAAGACTTAAGAATTACAACAATGATAAATCTTAATAAAAACACTTCTTCAAAGAGGTTGGAAACATCAAATTCATTCTTCTAGTCTAATAGATATTACATAGTATGTCTCTCCCCTTTGACATGGCCAAGGTCATGGTGGAGAAGGTTCATGATGGTGAAGTTATGATTTCTGTGTCAATGCCCGAGGTTGTTGTCAAGGCATGGGCATTTAAGACCTTCATTGTTTGACCTTCACATCTCATTACATTAATATTAGATAACTCGGTATATTAGCACTTATGTTTTTACATTTGAATTATATCTAATCAATAACATCACTAATTAATATCAAATTTTTGTTCATGTGTAAATATGAATGATCATATGATTGCATTGTTAAAGGTTGTTATAGTCATAGGTACAACCTTGCAAATGTGTCATGTGACACCACTATTTTTAGTAGGAATAATGAGGTCTTACTATATATACAATTGTTTAATGTTTAATGTATTGGAGATTGGATTACAAAACAAGAGTTCAACATATTAATCGTGCAATTATAAATTATGTTAGTCATTTAACATATGTTGTATTGTATCTTTGTTACTTAAATATTGATTATGCTTTAAATACTTTAGGTATATGTTTGAATTATATGTGAATGAGAAAAAAAATATAAGGTATATGGATTCCTAAATTATCAATTCAATGACCCAATATAAAATTGGAAAGCTTAGATGCAAAAATACATAACCATTACTTGGTTACAAGGGGAAACAAATTTATTTGACTCCATCACTCCATATATTCATGAGTAAATTCATATTTTCACAAATAAGTTATATTCAACAATTGAAAATCAAATTGTTATATCCCTCCATGATGACATTGCTAAGTGAATTTACTCATTGTATAAGAAGCTCCCATATACTTTAAACATATAGTAAATTGTAATGAAAATAAATTCTTTTACATCATACAATAAAGCTTGTATATTTCCTAACCAATAATTTTTTGTTATTATTGTCTATTTTGAATATATAACAATTTAAAGTGTTGACTGTAAAACCACAAAAATTGACTGGATGCAACTCAAAGATATTGAATTGAGAACACATTATTGTGTTTGTCAATTAATTATATTATTCTTGTATTAGAATATAAGGTAATAAACAAACTAAAGCTTGACTTCAACTATAATACAATGGATCCTAATCATTACTCATGCCAAAATTGATATAAATTAGGACCATGTAATTCACTATATTTGACCAATATTAGTAAATTAACCACTTTTTGTATAGAGACTAAAATCAAGTTGTTTATATTACAATTTTTTATGAACACGTGATTATGGGACTCTAAATCACTTGATTATATCTAAAAGGCTTGGACTTAACTTTTGTAACACCTTATAACATATGGTAAATTTTATTTCTAGTTCATTAGGATATATTACAATAGGTTTTATACTTGGTCAAATTATTAATTTACAATAACGAATTTTGAGTACTAGTGACTTTGAAACTGAATAACATCTAATAAGCTTGAGTTATGAAAGACTTTAATTACATTTAAGTTTGTCAAATATTGATCTTAAAGTGTAATAAATTATTTTATAAATTGTTGTTTATCAATTGTGGTTTTGAAACTCTTATATGATACAAATTTAGAATATAATCTTAAAATTAAAAAATATTAAAATATAATGAAACAACATTATTGATGCAATGGTCATCATTGAGAGTGTAACATTAATGGTCTAATGAAACATACACATAAAATTTAATTCGAAATCACCACCTATTCATCAAACATATGAGAATAATAGTTACAATAATCATAATTGAAAATGACATATAACAACACTTCTTAATTGTTGTTAAAAACATCATATTTTGAAAACCAATCTATTTATGATAATTAAACTTGTCAATAAAAAATATTTTACTTATAATTAGAATCTCTTTTATGCATTAGTATAAATACTTTTTTTTTTTAAATTTGTATTCTTGCTTTTATAAACCCACTCAAATCTAATTTTCTTTTCACTTCATAGAGAAAACTTGCTCTAAATTCACGCAATTGATTTAGATAATCAATTTTGTATAATGACAAATGAGAGGACAATTAAAAATGAATATAAAAAAAATGCAAGGATTGATTTAGAAAAATCTTGTTAAGGTTTCTAGTTCATATCACTAAACCAAATTGTCTGATGTTACAGGAGTGATTATTTTCAGTGAGAGCATTTGTCTTCAATAGAGCTTTAAATGACATCTGATTGTCTTATTGCATCAAACCTTAACTTTCTCAAAGACTTGTATCATTTGAGAATCCATCAAAGTGACGTTTCAAGCTCGATAATGGAAACATTGTTTACATGTCATCTTCCCTAGTTTATATGTGATTTATGAAAGTTAGTTACAGTAGTTATATTGTATAAATAAGAACTTTTAACAATAGTTTTGTTAACCAAGAGTTGTTGCTTAAATGCATAACAACAGTTAGTTGAGAAAAGAATTCACTAAAATAGAAACTTGGAATTGTAATATCTAGTTGATAGTAAATTTTATAAATTAAAATTCGTTAACACTTTAATTGAACCGCATCATATATTTTTGGTGTGTGATTTTTTTCTTCTCTTAATTTATCTTCTAACTAATTTCTTTTACGAATTATCTATTATCATTTTGTCGATTTTATAGTTTGTATGGTAAAAGGTATGGTTTATACTGGGCCAGGAGAGGTGTAGTTAGAGAAAAAGTAAAACAAGCCCGAGTGAGCCTAGGAACTTAGGCTTGCAAACTACATTCCCCCTATTAAACACTTTTAGTTGAAAATAGGCCCAAAGATCTTATTTGGAAATTGTCAATTACTTAACATTAAATTAATATAATATAATCAGATGAAGATGAATAAAGAGTGATTTCGGAATATTTAAAACGAATACTAAGAAAAAAAGCAATTAATAATAAAATATTATAAATATATTAAAGAAAATAGATAAAATATTGAAATGTTGTTATATAATTTTGATACTATAATAATTTTTTTTTTAAAAACAACCAATAAATAAATAAAATATATTTATCATGAAATAGAAAACTGAAAAGTTGTATTTGAAATAGTCTGGAAAACCATAAAAACATTCCAATAATTTTTTATAGTGAATTTCTTTACAACTAATCCACAACTAAAACTTCAAATTATTTAAAATATAATTAAAAATTCTTAAATAATTGAGAAACTGAAGGAATAATTTAAACATTAATTTCATAGCAGGGGTTCGAGTTTATACCTAAGTGTCAAATTTACGTTGGTGAACTACCTTTTAATCTCATTCTCAGCTAAATTTCTGGGTGCTGTGCTGCTAAAAGAAGCAGAGGGATCTGAACTAGCATTCTAGACCATCAACCTGTGCTGCCCCACCACAGGTGGTAAACTAACTCACCGTTTGGGAAACCCGTTCCACCATTTAACATTTTCTTCTTTTATTTTTCCCTTTGTAAAAAGAAAATGATAAACAAAAACCCTTTGTGATAAAGCATGCATTTCATGATTTTCAAAGTCAAAAGTGTGATGGTTTATGGTCTTCACTTTTTTAAAGCTAATTTATTGGGAGGTAATGTGGGGCAATCTGGCAGAGTAGCTTAACGTTGGGGGCAAAATCAACACTAAAACATGCAACTATGACTTAATGACCAATGAAACAATAATTAAAAGTAGTTAACATTTCTACCATAAGTTTATAGACTAACAACTAAGAAACAAGAAATGGTTGGTTCCACATTGTCAACAATGGTCGGTTGTTCCTCCTCTTTTTTTCTTTCTGTTGAGGCCAGTGAATGTGCCACCGTTGGGCATGGGCCACATTCATAACAAAAGGAGAAGAAAAAGCTTTCATAGAAATCATCAATATTCTCCTACATCTTTCATCATTAAAGGGTTGGTTTTGATGGCACTGTTACCATTTCATAGAAGTCGTAGTATGTATACATGGTATTCTGAAGCATGTCACTTGTTCGTATTTTTTACATGTGCCCATAAGTTTAATTTCTAGCTTCGATGAAAAGGAATTTTATATATGATAAATTTAGAATTCTTTTGAATTCGCATTTCATGGAGGCTGTTTCCAAAGTATTTACTCTTTGAAATTTTCACTTAAATAGCATGTGCTTCTTATATAAATATTTGAAGTTTGGAAGACACTTACCATGAGCGTGCTTGTTTGATTTGGTTGTATATTGAAATCAAGAGAAAAATATGTGAAATTCGTTGAGAACATTAATTATACAATCCAAACCCAACAAAATTTTGATGGTTTTGATTGATTTGGTTTGTGCTGTTTTATAACAATTTTGTCAAGTACTATTTGTTAAATAATTATTCCTCTCAAAGCATTAGCAATGAATCAGTTTAAAACAAAATATTACGTACTATACAAATTCATAATAATATACTCATGCTAAAAAGTGAATCGTCTTTGTACTATATTAATTAAAAAGACTGAAAACTTAACACATCAATCATAATAATATACCACTACATTATCTATACATATCTAGAACAATTTCAATTAACAATTGTCCCCGTATTCATCTGTATAAACAAGAGCAAGAGTAAAATAAAATTTAATCAACAGTTCAATTACAAGAAATGATTTTTTTTTATATTTTAAAAAATAGACACAAATGGAAAATAGTAAATATAAATTAATAAGTAAATATAATATAATGGTTTTATTTGAGTCATAACTCCAAACTATCAACAAAATGACACGATTAATGAAAAAAAAAAAAAAAACAAATACAATCTCGTGAAATTCAATTTTTGAAGTATATGGTTTTTCAATTTTTTAAATTGGGTTGGTTTAATTTTGATTAACCCTACTTATAGTTAGTTAAAATTTATCAAAGATTATAAGATTAAGATGAAAGTTATCGGACATAATAAAAAAACTTAATTTTACAACAAAAAAAACTGTTATGTGCTGGCGCTTTAATATTTGTTTTTACTGTTATAAATTTTATTTAATAAATACTAAATAATTATTATAGACATGACATACATTATATATTAATAGATATTTGTTAGTATAAAAAATACATCATATCATAGTATTTGTTATTTAATAGAGAAAATAAAACTATTATTAAATTTTGGTTTTGTCACTCGAAGAAAAGAATGCGTGCAAAGGATATTAGAAGAAAATATGAAAAAAAATATCTTATTATTTATTTTAGCTTTCTTGTAAATAAAAATGTAGAAAAATGTTTTCATGTTTTTAAGTAGAACGTTAAGACACTTAATTTGAACATAATGTTAGCTCTAAAAAACAATAAATTTAATTGGCAAATTATGTATATCAACTAAATAAGTCCTACATGCAAGGACTTTGTTTAAAAAGGTATATCACCAATCAAACACATCTTACATTTTTATATTTTCTAGTTAGTCTACGTAAATATGTATAATCTCGTTTAATCTCATTTGTAACATAATTATATATTGAATAAGCAATTGTCGAGATTTTCTCTCAACTTTAGTGAGTTCTTCTTAAAGTATGTTCCTTATTTCATGAGTCTTATCTTGAGTTTTCTAAATACAAATGATTATTTTTCTTGTGCACTTATCTTTCTCTCATAAGGTGAGATGTTTCTTCGTATCTTTCCTGTTTCATCTTTTGTATTTTGTGGCTCTTAATTTGTTCTAAGTGTTCTTACATTCTTATCTCATAAATTGAATCATACAAATTATGAATCCATAATTTTTAATAATTTCCACCAATTGAATTGGTTGTTCTCGATTTTTATTGCATAAACATGATTGAATCTACATTTTAATTGGTTCAAATTTCTTTTAGTCTATTTCTAATTGACTAAATATAACGGGATGTTGATGGTTCATAATTGATTGAAAGTCATATTTTTTAGATCCTAACTTTTACAAATAGACACTCATCACTTTATACCTAGAAAGTTAGGTGCTACATAGAACATTGTTACCTAAAAGGCTACCAACTTTTACTAAAGTTTGACATGTGAATAGAAACTTTGCATGTAACCACCAATGATCATCTTCAAGATGCTTATAAATAGAAGTCAATCCATGCAAAACCAAAAAAAGCTCCTATGTTGTTGTACATGTTGATTAGTGTTATCTAAATACAACTTCTTTAGATCGTCTAATACACATAAAATAAAGAATGATCTTTCTTTATAAATTCTTCACTTTTATAAAGTTTTCTTATGCAAGAAATGTTTATTTTTATATCATCTCTTAAGAGTTATCCTTATAACTTCAAACAACATCTTTAAGAGTGACAATTATAAAATACTCATGAAAGTTAAAAATGATTTAGTATAAAAAAAACTTGTGATATTTATCTTAGAGGGAAATAAACATGACACTCGAGAATAACTTTCTTACTTTTTATAAGCAAAAAGTAATAATGAAATAATACTTTATAATCTTCATATTATATAAAAACTCTTCTAAAAATATCTTTAAGTAAAATTGAATATAGCTCAATTGGAATGAAGTAGAATAAAAAGAAAATAAAAGAGTTTTTCATTACCTTTGCTATCATATATTTATGAGTACTCTTGTTATATTTTTATGAGTATTTGAAAAAAAAAAAACCGTTTTCTTGAAGAACTAACTTATTATTTTCATTACATATCACATCAAATTATATTTCGACTAACATCACATTAAGTTATTTTAAGTTCAAAGTGTTATGTCAAGTTATACTTCAATCATTTAAAAAGTTTTTGAAAAAATTTTCATCCTTAAAAATAAATAAATTCCAACAAATCCTTCACTTGCACAAACCACTTTTTTACTTGAATTTCAAGTTTGGAGGACTTGTTTACCTACTTACATTCAATATACTCAAAATATAATCAAGATATCTCGTAAGTTAATTATTATCAACAAATCAATTTGGAAACCGTTAACAAATAAAGTCTTATCTATTTAGTTATCATTAAATATATATTCAATATGATATTCATTTATTCTTACACCTTAAGACTTAATATGATTATATTATTAATAAAAGATATGAAACTACAAAAATATTATATATAATAATATATCTAATATAGGAAAAACTTCAACTCTTACATTTATAATTTATATTGTATTCTTATTTTATTATTTACTTACTAACTTGAGTCTGTCTGAATATATTAAGTGAACTTTCATTTTATTCCTATTTAATCTTCGTAGGACTTCATACTTAATCCTAATAGGAAATGAGATGAAATCATATTTTCGTAAGTGTAAATGAACTCAGAGATTCAAAATTCACATATTAATAAATAAAAAATGGTCATTTAATTTTTTTAACAATAATTTCATTTGTACTTATGAATTATGTTAGACATGCACAATCTAAAGCCTAACATATGTTTTAGGTTGTAGACATCTATAATACCATCGGATAATATGTTTGTGAATGGTAAGATGATGATAACATCTACCTAGAAAATTATCAAATAAGCTGAAAATACATGTAGTTTTGTCAAATATTTAACCTATCAACTTGGTTCAATGATCAATTAAACCAAACCGAACCATTAAAATTGTGACTTAAAAATGACCGGTTCAGTTTAACCTAGCAGGAGAGGACAAACAAATCAAACAAAATTGATATAAATTCATAGTTGGAATTAATATAAATTTAAGAAAAAACAGTAAGTACACTAATTTGATCCGATGGACCAATGTTGTACAAAAGAAACATGATTCCTGAGAAATCAAAATCAGTCTATGTCTGTTTGGTCCCTTGCTCAATCTAAACAGAACTATTAGGCATTGGATATGTCTCGGGAAAGCGAAAAAAACCTTACTTCGTTTACAATTATTATAAGATATTTTGGTGTGTGGCGTGTTTGGTTGATTAGTAAATTTTGAGCAGATTGGTACAAAACCCAAAAAGTGACGCTGCACAATCTATATTTGCAATTATTGTAGAGTAGAGAAACAAATATAAAAAAATTATGGTGTCGTACAAGAATATCTATTGGACACTGGAATCTACACTAGTTTCGTAACATTATTTCATCCGAACCTGGAGAACATTTAACTGATAGTTAGACATTGAATGTGTTGGAGCATCGGTCTCTCTTTTGTACCTACAATGATCCCGTGTCTTTTATGACCCTCCTCTACCACTTCTCCTTTTCCTAACTGTTACTTCTCTTTCACTCCATTGCACATTCACTAGTCACTGTGCCTTTTCTTTTTATATCTCATTTTTAACCTTTTGGTTACATCATAACATACCTTCAACTTTTTAATAGGATAATACAAAATATATATACCTTCAGACAAGGATTCGTAGCTGTCGGTGGAAAGGGTAAGCATCCTATGACATACCCGTTGGGATTTTTCTGATAACTTATCTGCCTGTTGTTTTTCATTCACCTCCAACTTCCGTTGGTGGCTAGTTGGAGTTTTAAGAGTGCTTTTTTAAGTCTTGTTCATGCTAAGTTCTGCCAGGTACCAGCTCTTTGCATTATAAACTCTTCCAATTAGTGTACTTTTCTTTCAACCTTTTTTTTTCCTCCCTTTCAATTGTTGCCATTATCTTAATTTTAGAGTTATACACTTTTTGCATCTGCCATGAACACTGGGCAAGATTACCATTTTAAGAACATTAGCTTAGAACTTTATGGAAAGACCAAAGTGAACAGTAACTAATAATGTTCCCAAATTAAATGCAGAAATGTGGATGTGTGAAACCATGTATGTTATTTCAAGTTTCATGCTCCCTCTTAAGCAGATTTTATCTGGGATTTTTCTGTTTCCATTTTTTGTATTGAAGTCTGTTCATTTTCTCGATTCTTCATTCATGTTAGATAGTTCAGCATTATGAACTAAGTTTTGAATTTCAACACGAAGGAAAAAAAAGGAATGGGTATTGAGTACCGGATTTCATTGGTGGATCTTCTTAATTTCAGAATGTTAACAGAACGAAGATCACTGAAGTTGCTAAAGTTCTTACAGTATTTTTAGAATCCCGTTCAAATAGACTTCAGCGCACGTCTTTTTACACTCTTAACAATTTTGAGTGAGTTTTTACTTTTTGGCAGTTCAAAGCTAATTACCGCTTCATCCAGTCAAAAGGTTAACCATAAAGGATGAGCTTTCACTTGGTTCAAATGATTGATAAGATGTCAGTAAAACTGTTGATCAATAGTGTAGTTTTTCTCGCTAATGGGTGGAATGAATCTTGAACTTCGTGCATATGTAACTTTCTTTGGTTTAGTCTTTTTTTTTTCTCTGTTGTATTGAAACTTTTAGGATCAGATAGAGAAACTAGTGTAGGAAATGAAATTACTTTTATTGATTGTTGCCATTCAATAGCATTAAAATTTTCTCTTGGTTCGTGAATAGTACCTGAAATCATGAACCACAAGCCGTGGCTTTGGAGGAAAAAATCTATGGAGAAAACAATCTTTGCAGGGGACAAAGTTGTCAGCCCTTCAATACCAATTGAAGAAGAGGTACTCAAAGCTTACTCACTTTTGTATATTGCTGTTTGTTTTCCTCATTCAGTTATCTTCTCTGGTTTTCCAGTTTTCTGCAAATCATCAGAAATGTTGAATCCTACCTGCTTAGTTTTGCCGAAGTGTTGATACTGGATCTGAATTCATACAAAAAATGCTTGATCTGACAGACAGTAATATATTTTCAGGTATACAAACTTCCAGTAACTAAAGAATCTGGATCGGAAAGATCATCAAGAAGTCTGAATGAGAAGTTGGCAACAGTCCTTCTTGATTCTCATTCTGGAGATGACCCTTTAGCAAAACATGACCAAAAGTGTCAACAGGAAATTAAAGGTATCTTATTGTCACACTTTCCTCCTCCTTGTCCCACCATTATTGTGCTTCTTTAGTGATTTCTATTTTAATAAGTGTTTTCTGCTCATGCCCTCATCTTCCTTCACGATTTTGATTCTGATCTTTCGAATCTTTTGATAAAAAAAAGTAGGCAAGGAGAAGAAAAAACAGGAAGTAAAACCTGTTGAAGACTTAGATGAAAAAGCGTCTTCTGTGACTGTTTCTCCTGCAGATGCAACATTGAAGGAACATTTGGAGCCACCAAGCTGTGTTCAAGAAGAACAAGGGAAACAGTTGAGTGGCGCCATTCGAAAGATATCAATAGAGGATGAGAAGATTCAGAAAGAATTGGAAGAGAAGTTGAGGGAAACAAGTAAAAGGATAGATGACCTAACTGCTGAAAATACTCATCTTGCTAATGCCTTGCTAGCCAAGGAAAAATCAATTGGGGACCTAGTAAAGTGTAAGCAAGAAGCAGATGCTGAGTTTAGTACATTGATGACTAGGCTAGACACCACAGAAAAGGAAAATTCTTTCCTAAGATATGAGTTTCAAGTGCTGGAGAAGGAACTTGAGATCCGGAAAGAGGAAACGGACTATAGCCGTCAGTATGCAGATGCCTCTCATAAACAGTACCTTGAGTGCTCTCAGAAAGTGTCAAATTTAGAAGCCGATTGTCAAAAACTCCGTCTCATGCTACAAAAAAGATCACCTGGTTCTGCTGGTATGGTGAATATGAAGAATGAAGTTGGAATGATGAGAAGAAGAAAGTCAAATTCCAACAGGCAATTGATCTTCAAAAACAATGATGTTGGAAACTCTACTGATGTATCTGAGAAAAGTTTTGCCTTAATGATGAGACGCTTGCAAGATCTGGATGAGGAGAACAAGGCTCTCAAAAGAATTTTAACCAAGAAAAACTCTGAACTAGAATCTTCAAGGCTTATGTATGCTGAAACAGCTTCCAGATTATCACAGGCTGAGATTCTACTTAGAAAGGTTTCTGAAAATCAGAAGTGTGTGGAGCTATCTCGGTGGTATCCCACATCGAATGAACTTCCTTTGATGTCAAATTGTGACATTTATAGTGAGGATGAGGCTTTGTCTTCTGGATCCTGGGCGAATGCTCTTATTTCAGAACTTGAACATTTAAGAACTTCAGAGGCTAAAGTTCGTAGGAGTAGTAAAGCCACTGAAGTTTCAGACATGAGTTTCATGGATGATTTTGTTGAGATGGAAAAACGAGCTATAGTTTCTATTGACACACCTAAAAGAAGATGCTTTTCTGATATAAGTGGTAGGGAGCTAGTACCAGTTGAACAAGATCTTCTTGGCTTCAGTGAGAGGAAAAAGGAGATCCAATTCAAACATACAACTGAAAAATCATTTGACTGGCTTCAGATTGTTTTGAATGCAATCTTAGAGGAGAAAAACATATCAAAACGAGGTCTTCATGAACTATTTGATGACATAAAAATTGCTTTGGATTGCATGACTCACCCATCTGCTTGTAAACCTGATACAGAAGCAGAAAACAGGCAACACTTCAATTCTAATTTGAGAAAGTCAATCCACAGGATTATCAACCTCATTGAAGGTATTGCTCCCAAGTCATTTAAGTGCAACAATTGTCCAGATTGCTTGGGGGATAATAAGAATTCGGACATATCCCAGTCACCAACACCCAAAGACTATTTTGTTCATGTTTTCCAATGGAAGTTAACAGACTTAAATCCTCTCCTGCACCAACTTGTTCACACCTGCAAAGATTTGTTGACAGGGAGAGCTGATTTTGAAAATTTTGTTGAGGAAGTAGCATTTGCTTTGGACTGGAGCGTTAATAACTGTGCCACCTCCACAAATGCTGCAATTGCAAGGGATAAGATCAAGAAGCATTTCAGCACTCATTTATCACAAAATGAAAATAAAATAGATGACGAAGATAAACAGTCTTCTCAATCGGTATATCTAGAAGATCAGTGTGAGCTCTTGAACACAAAGAATGGTCAGTGTGATCTCCTTGAAGATATTATTAGAAAGTTAAAAGATGATTTGAGGAATGCAAAAACTGTGAAGAAAGACTTGGAACAAAAGCTGATGTCAGTAACTGATGAGAGTCAGAACTTGAAAAAACAATGTCAAGGAGCACAGAACAACATCAGAGGTTTGGAATCAGAAATAGAGACACTGAAAGATCAGATTGAGAAACAAAAGATAGTAAATGAAGATCTTGATACACAGCTTACAATGGCCCAGGCCAAGTTAAATGACATTTTTCAAAAGTTTTCGTCCTTAGAAGTTGAATTAGAGGATAAAAATAACTCCTGTGAGGAATTAGAAGCGACATGTCTAGAACTTCAACTCCAATTGGAGAGGTAAAGATTCTATTCTTTTCCTCTCTTATAGGTTATATGGTTTATAATCCTACTACAATTTTCTTTAGCCATGCACTATGAATCTGACTTTGAGAACATGAAAAAATATTTACAGCATTGCAAAGAAGGAATCTCTAGCATATGGCAAATACGAAGTAGAAAAGATATACCAAACTGTAAGTAGTTCAAATCCCAGCTAGTTCTATATGTATCATGTATGACTATGACACTGTTATCATTGACTCTGGTAGGTTCTGTATGTTGCAAGGCATGTATACCTTTTGCATTATCATTCATCAATTTGAATCAGAAATGAATAACTCATGCATATTATTTGTAATAAATAATGGATGTGTTTGAACATCAACTAATGATTTATTCATTAATAACAGAAGTTACTTCTTATACACATGCTCAATTTTGAAGAGTCAAATCTATCAATTTTGAAGAGTCAAGTCTATCAACTTTTGAACACTTGAATAAATCTACAAAATAAATATGTATGTAATTCAGGGCTGGGAGATCACAACAGCTTCATCAAAGTTGGCAGAGTGTCAAGAAACCATCTTAAACCTCGGGAAACAACTCAAGGCACTTGCTTCATCTAGTGAAGTGGCACTTTTTGACAAGGTTGTCTCCACAGCAAGTACTGTGGCCAATCCAACCCAGAAGAAGAACTTGATCAAACGATCCTCTCTACGCAATCAAATGCAAGCTGAGGATGAAGCTAAAGGAATTATCCATAAGTCTGTCCAAACTGAAGAAACTAGCAGAGAAAAAGAAGCGCAGATGCCACCCCTTGTTCAATCTGAAACCGAAAAGTCTCTGCAAAGTCCTAATAACTTGGTTAATTCTCCCGAAACAAGTCTTACTTCAGAGAAAAATGATAAAAGCAAAGCCACAGGATCAAGGGCAATGGTGCCTGGTAAAAAACAAGTAGGCTTTGGTTTTCTGAGAAAGCTGCTGTCAAGACGAAAGAAAGGGAGGGCTAAGGGAACCAAGTTATTAGCCAAAGCATGACTAAAGAAGGATCTAGCACTGAATATTAAGACATGATTATGGTATAATATGCTTTGTCTTTTGTTAAGATTCTAGTGCAACATGTTTTTTATCTGTTGGGAACGACTTCTTTGATTGGAGATGATTGAGGTTGGAAGTTGAGACCAGAAGAGTGAGAGCAAAGGTTTGGTGTTGTAAATAGCTGATGTAAATATTGATTGGTATTTGAGGTTAAGCCATGCATGCATGGAATTTTTATTTTTTTTTTTGGTTTGCTTTTCTTATAAGACGCTATTGTTTAGTTTTTGCAAACCGCTGAAATTTTGTTCAAATAAGTTACATGGTTGATTTTTTTTTTCACACAAGTGCAATTTTAATTTAAATTTATCGAAATGGATAAACTTTAAGAAAAATTACACAAGTGACGTTTTGTAAGTATGTCTTTAAAGTAGATTGTGCTTTCATTTAATTAATTTTTGCAGAAGTTGTGTTTTAGATACAGAACCTTCTTTTTATTATTTTTAAAGAAGTCGTACTTTATATGTATTTCACTTTTTATATTTTTTTACTTTTTACATTTGCTTTTATTTGAGAGACATCTTTTTTTTATTTTGAAACGTATTTTTATAATTTAATTAATGAATTAAAAATTAAAATATTATAATATATTTTTCAAAATATTCACATATATATTTTTTAATCAATAAAATTTACATATATAGTTTTAATAATCAAAATATCCAAGAAAAAAAAATCTCGAAATAAGAAAAATATTCTTATATAAAAATTAAAGAAAACAAACATTATTAATCTCAATTTTAATTTATTAATCAAATTATTAAAAAAATCTTAAAATAAAAAATATATTTATACAAAAATTTAGAAAAAATAAAAGATTTAAAATTTTCATTAATCAAATTATTAAAAAAAATTCAAAAATATTATAATATATTTTTCAAAATATTCACATATATATCTTTTTAATCAATAAAATGTATATATATAATTTTAATAATCAAAATATCCAAAAAAAATCTCAAAATAAAAAGTATTCTTGTGTATGTGGAGGTTTAATACCTAACCAAAAAAGTGAGTATAATCTTCTATTTCCCTCCATAATTCAAGTAATCATATGCAAATCTTAAATATCACTATCTAATTTTCAACAAAGCTCAAACACTACCTTTGAAAAAGTTAAACTTATCAAAAACTCGACTTCTCTAAAATCAACATCAGCACACCTGAAAACATTCCAGCTTCGATTCCAGTAAAAACAAAATACTTCAAAGTTATCATTTATTAGACAAAATATACTTATTTACTGTTTAAATAAAAACTTATAAATGATGTAAATACGCTTACGGTTATATGAACAAAAACTTATCAAATAAAATATACTTATTATTTACCTAAGTAAAAGCTCGATTTATATGGGCAAAACTCTTGTACATGTTCGATCAAACAAAGTGCTTACATCTATTGAGACCTTAAGCTTAACAAATAATGTGTTATACTCTTTTGTTAAACACATCATCAGATCTAAAAGTCGGGTCTATTAAATCTTATAAAAACCAATAGAAGTCATTATAACATTTCCACTCTTTTGTTAAGCACATAATCAGATCTAAAAAGCTCGGGTCTATTAAATTTTGATCTAATAAAAACCAATAGAAGTCATTATAACATCCCACGTCATTATAACATCCCACTTAAATAAGAATATTTCGCTCTAAAACCAACTTTCTTCATATTGAAGAGCCAACTTTATTCGTATTGAAGTCCTTTTAAGCTATGAAGGAGCTCCAACAAGAATCCACTCAAATATAAGTAATCTAAACATTTTTTCTTTACATTATTAACTTGAAATTGAACGAACCAAATGAAAATCCTATGTCAATAAAATAGGCTTCCGTAAACTATATTTTAGAGTCGTCCAATGACTCTCTTTCATAGCCAAAAGAGAAGAAGAAGAAGAAGAAGAAGAGAATGGGGAAAAAGCTTGCGAAAAAACAATAAAAAAAAAATCATACAATTTGAGTTTCTTCTTCGCATCTGCGGTAGAATAAGTATAAATTAAAAAAAACCAATAAATTATAGGAATCACCATAATAGTAAAGCAGTTTGGAAAAATCCAACGCCTAAAATGATAAAAAGAAAACATGAAAAGGAACACATGTAAGCAAAATAATAAAAAGTATCTTGATTTCCCTAAGTTGATGGATTAATCAAGTTTATATTTTCTGTGAATGTATAAAGCTCAAAAAGTACACATTCAACTCTAAGTCAAACCTCGCTTCCCATTGAAGCCTTTGATTTACTCCTAATAGTTTTACTGACCCAGAATTTTCTCCAAAGTTATAGACTTCTACACATTCTTTCGGTCGTAAGTAGCTCACGATATATTTTAATTTAAACCATAACATAAATCTAAATTTGGAGATTTAAACCATTGCAAAATTTCATACTCTTGACTCTTCGTGCCCGTTATTTGTTGTGATAAAGTACAATAAAGTACCTATATCAGAACCCAATTATTCCGCATAATGCATTCCATAAGTACTCAATGGCGCTTAATTCCAACATTCCTATAACTAGGGTAAAGAACTCAATTCCATCATGCATAACCAAAAAACCAAGATTTCAAACTTAATCTGTAACAGTTCCATAATTCAATTCGTCCCTATTGAATAAAACATCCAACCATCTAACAAATAACAAAAGGCCATCAAAATTATAGAACTACCAAAATTACCAACAAAATTGTTTTCCACAGCATGAAACATGAACCGAAACAAAACACAAAAACATCTTCCTCAACGGTAAGACTTCTGGAACCTGGCTCGAGCACCACGACCACCGAACTTCTTAGGCTCGCAGCGCCTGGGGTCCGCAACGAGCAACGTGCGGTCGTAGCGAACGAGAATATCCTTAATCTCCTTTTTGCTCTGTTCATCCACGTACTTCTGATAGAAGGCGACCAGAGCCTTCGCAATACTCTGACGAATGGCATAAATCTGGGAGGTGTGGCCACCGCCCTTGACGCGGATTCGCATGTCCACACCCGCGAACCGGCTCTTCCCGAGAAGGAGGATCGGCTCAAAAGCCTTGAACCGGAGGATTTCCGGTTCGACAAGCTCGATGGGGCAGCCGTTAATCTTGATGAGACCGCGCCCTCGCTTGCAGTAGGTAACGGCCACCGCGGTCTTCTTCCGGCCGAAGCATTGCACCTGCTCCAACTCTTGCCCCTGTGACATTCTTCTTCTTTCACTGTCCCAAAAACAAAACCCTAATTTCGCACACTCAGTGAAATGGGATTTGGAATGGGGCCAGAGGGAGATTATATACCGTTATGGTATCAGGGTTTTTGGAGCAACAAAAATGGCCTTCGCTAATCACACATGGGCCTAGCCCAAAACTTTACAAAGCCCAAATACCTACAAAGATTTGTGCTGAACTTCGTCACTATATCAGTATCATAATCTTTGATTAATTTATTTAATTTTCCTACTTAATTTTTTTAAATAATTCATAATAAATGGAGGTAGGACAACATAATTGTACATAACATGAAAAATAATTGTTTTAAAGTAGTGAATATTATAACTGTTTTAAATAAATTGAAAATAAGTTCAACATAACATGAAGGAGTACAATACATTAAACAGCGAAACAATTTTGTAGATACAAAATAAAATTTATAACATCATCAGCAGTGGGTCTTCCCTGCAATTCTTTCGTACTTATAAGTTTAATGATTAAGAATAACAGTTTAATTACTATAATAAGTGTTTATTGGGTATTAAGTTAAAATACACGTTGAAAACATGTTTTTATTGTATGTATATCAAGAATAAAATAAAATAAAAATAATAATTCTTACTTATTATTTTTTTAATTTTATATATATATATATATATATATATATATATATATATATATATATATATATATATATATATATATATTACTATTCTCTATTAAAACAATCTCCCTCAAATAATAGAATTTACAATCTAATAAAATATATACAATTAAAGTCTCTATATATATAGAGAGAGAGACTTTAATTATATATATATATATCATAACTTACATGTTTTCAAAACTATTAAATTAGATTCCCTTAACATAATTTTATAATGAATTAATTTGAGAAAATAATTCATTTATTTGATAAATTTGAATTTTTTTAAAATGAAGTTAAGTTGTTTGAATAAAGAAATTGAAATTTAAGAATTTTTAGATAATATTTCAAATAAATAAAATAATAAAATTTGAAATTCCTCAGCTAGTAATTATATCTTTATATACACAAATATATTGAAAAAATGTAAATTGTTAAATATTATTTAAATATTTAAATTTAACTAATATTTTTTAAAGTTTAATTTTATATTTTATATTTTAAAATAAATATTTTTGAAATGAATCAGAAAAACAAATTTGAAATATAAAATATTTTAATTACTCTCTAAAAATATTTAGAAAATAAAGGAAATTTAATTGTAAGCAATTTAAATTTCATCCATTTCAATTTCTTGAAATTGTTGAAATGACTAGACAAATGCAATCTTAAGCTCTCTACACATAAACACAACCAAGAGATTTTGTCCAATTGACACGTGATACATGAAATATTAAATGCATCTATTGAATTTTTACCTACTCTTACATCTCGAGAGAAAAGGTAAAGAAAAAATGTATTATTGTACAACCAAAGAATTATTGGAACTGACACATGGTATATGAAATATTAAATGTATCTATTGAATGTTTATCTACCCGAGAGAAAAGGTAAAGAAAATGCATCATTCTACAACCAAGGGATTTATTCTAATTGACACATGGTATATGAAATACTAAATGTATACATTGAAGGTTTATGTACCCTTACACCTTGAGAGAAAAGTTAAAGAAAATGTATCATTGTGTATTCTTTATATGTAGTATATATACAACAAATGTTAATGGTATAATTTTTTTTTGAAATTTTTGAAATGGTGTATTTATTTATTTATTTTCGGATATAGATAAATCGTGTATAAGAGACACGATATCATTGTAAAGAAATCGTGATCTTATTCCACGGTTTAATATAAGATTAAATGAAATCGTAAAATAAGGACATGATCTTAATTTACTAGATGAAATTGTACATCTAATATTTCAATTAATGAGTTAATTAATATAGTGAGAATACTGTAAGATTTTAATAAGGTTAATATTCTTCACCCATTTCTCTTCTATTTCTATTTGGCAGGTATGATGTATTACTAATGTGCAACTAAAATAAATGCACAGTTACAAAAGTGGTTTTAATTATTGGTAAAAATAATTGAAATTAAATTGAAACAAATGTGAAGTTAATTTGAAATTAAACAATAATATGGTTGAGGGGATTATTGTTTAAATTAAAATAAAAATGATATGAGTATGAGATTTATATATTGAACTAAATTAAAAGTAAGTTTGATTTTGAAAAGAAAAATTAAATTAAATTAATATTTAGTAATAAAATATATTTAGCAAAATTAAGTTTAAGTTATATTTGAATTTAGTTACTAATATAAAAATAATTTAAAATAAAATTAAGATTTAGCAATAAATTTAGAATGAAAAATTTGAAAATATTATATAATTTTTTAAATAAATTTATTGTTAGTTTTTAAATTATATTTATTACTAACTAAATCTATTTCATATATTAATAACTAAATTCA
>Ga0209700_100894_pt1 | contig 59956 bp, 36 predicted proteins | sample SiratroredBW_FD_187528 | JGI IMG/M metagenome (GOLD analysis project Ga0209700, IMG submission 187528) | Root nodule microbial communities of legume samples collected from California, USA - Siratro red BW (SPAdes) (version 2) | ecosystem: Host-associated > Plants > Roots > Nodule | place: USA...
AGGGAGGTGGGGGGTGAATTGAACTTTCAATAATTTTTACAAAGTATAGAAAGTAACAAAGTGTAAAATGAAAGCTCTTTATTAAAACAATCAAAAGTTTGAGTTTAGAGAGCACATCAAAAATCAATTAATTGAAAGTAAAAAACAACCAATTGAAAATAGCACACAGAACAACAATAGCCAAAAATAATTAATTGAAATGAGGAAGCAATAAATTGAAAGAAGAACGCAATACAACACTGTTTAGAAACAACCAATTAAATACCATAAACAGTTAATTGAAAAGCACTCACAATACAAAAACAAGACACTCAATTAATTGAATCTAGGAAATAATTAACTTAACAGAAACTCAACCAATTTCAAAGAACTACTCCAAACAGTAAAAGAACGCAAATTGTGAATGTGGAATTTCAAGTTTCTTAAAAAAAGCAGATTCAATTGATTGAAAGCGAAAAACAACTAATTGAAATTTCTCAAAGAAAATCAAGTTTCAAGAAATTAATCAATTGAACAGCGAATACAATTAATTGAAAACACCAAACCTGGAACCAAGAACAGAAAACAATTTGTTAATCAAGCTAATCAATCAATTGCAGAAAAACATGAAACTACAACAGCAGGAAAAACAATTGATTGAAGTCGAAAACCAATTATTGATAGTTGGGTGTTTTGTGATATTGTGCATAAACTGTTCAAACTTCATTCATATTGTAATTGTGTGGTTGGGTTACAAATTACATAGGGTGTGTAGTTTGTAATTGTGCAGTAAGGTTCTGCATTGGTTATGCAACTTCTGTAGGGTTCAGGGGGTTGTATTTTATAGTATGCAGTGGGTTCTTGCTTGTGCAAGTGTAACTGTATTGCATTTGATAGATCTTGGTGATTCTTGAGTGAATTTTTTTGCTTGTTGGAAAAAAGACTGGATGTAGATCTTGAGGAAGGGTGAACCAGTATAAATCTTGGTGTTCTTGGTCTCTCTTTTCCCTTATCTTGATTCGCGAATCATAACAACTGCATTTTTTGAAAACTGCTAAATTTTCAATTAGTTGATTTCGGATTTCAATTAGTTAATTTTTCTAGAACTTCATAATACATTGGACTGTTCTACACAATCTTTTGTTTTTGTGGTTTCAAATTGGTTTTTTGTGTTTATCCATTAGCACCTAATAATATTCTTGTGCAACAGTGCAATTTGGTTTCTGACACAAAATGCAACAATTATGATTCGCAAATCAAGATAAGGGAAAAGAGAGACCAAGAACACAAAGATTTATACTAGTTAACCCTTCCTCAAGGTCTACATCAAGTGTCTTTGCCAACAAGCAAAGAAATTCACTCAAGAATCACTAAGATCAATCAAATCCAATGCAGTTAAACTTGCACAGGCAAGAACCCACTGCACACTACAAAATACAACCCCTAAACCCTACAGAAGTTGCAGACCCCCACTGCACAATTACAAACTACACACCCTATGCAATTTGTAACCCAACCACACAATTACAAACCACAAACCCTATGTAATTTGTAACCAAAACCACTCAAATACAATATGAATGAAGTTTGAACAGTTTCTACACAATATCACAGAACACCCAGCTATCAATAACAGTGCATAACACTTACCTTTGATGCTGAACCAATGATGCATGAAAAACCCTAAAAGAGAAGCTCCAAGATTCAAGTTCTTGAGGTTTTCTTGATGTAAAACAATGTTGTAAGAAACTATTTTGGCTGAAATACAAGAGGGGGGTGAATTGGATTTCAAAATCTTTTTCAAAACTATTTTATCTTTTCAGAAAATGCAAGTCAGTTTGATAAACTGGATCTTTATTGACTTTACTGATCGGTGCAGTAGAATGAATCAGTAAATAAAACTCAATCAAGTCACAACACAATGCAACAAACCAAATAGATTTATCAGAATTCAAATGTTTTAGACAGACTTGATTCATATGTAATTGCGGAAGCGATCTAATTAACTACACTGAAATAGGCAGAAGTTAACTGCACAAAATGAACTGGTCAAATTTAATTCAGTTAACAGTTTGAATTATTAAGAAGCAATCAAAAATAAAATTCTTTTTATGAAAGAAACAATTATTAAAAGATGATTAAGTCTTTAACCAATAGAGTCCAGTTATTGATTATGAATACAGTTTATATAGTGAATAATTCAATTAAATCGGTGATCAAGAAAGAGAAGGAAGATTCAAGAACACAAGAATATTTATCCTGGTTCACCCAACAAAACGGACTACGTCCAATCCCTCACACATAGTAAGGATTTCACTAAAAATGATCAAACTGGTCAAGTTTACAACACTTGCCCACAACAAGAATACACTGCACACCGCAACAAACTACTGCTGAACCTATAACAGACCAAGAAACCACACAGAGTCCACTGTGTGTTTCAAGAACACCCTTGCTGAAACCTACAAGTCACAGTTATATAGAATCCACTGTATAACCCAGAAACGCCTCACTGCTCCCTGCAGCAGACCACTGCTAAACCTACAACAGAATAAGAAACCACACAGAAACCTACTATGTGTTTCAAGAACACCCTTGCTGAATCCTACATCAAGTCACAGTTATACAGAATCCACTGTATAACCAAGAAACGCATCACACTGCTCCCCGTAGTAGGCAAACCACCAGTACAGACTCACTGTACCACGAATTACACTCCAGTAATTCAAGAACTCAATAGCAGTTTTAATATAATTGAAAGATTTACACAGAAATCAACTAACACAAGCGACTCTATACAACATATCAGACATGTAAGAAGAAACAGGTATAGAGTGCTTAGGCTAAGGTCAGATCAATGATGTAGAAATGTGCAGTCAGTTTCCAAAGCTTTAGCAGAATGCAGAAATTCAGTTCTTGATGAATTCTTTGAAAACTTCAAATGATCTTGATATCAAAAAGTGTGGTAGCGTTTTCTCTTGCTTGTAAAATCTCAAATCAAATCAGTGTAGTATGTTTGAAAATTCTCTATATTGTTTCTTTTGAAAACGCACCAGCTATATATAAAATGCTGTAGTGACAACTGTCAAACTTTAGTCGATTGATTTGACACTCAGTCAACTAAATTTTAAAAGACAGTTAAAACGGTTTATCAAAATTTGAAATCAAATTTTAATGATTTTTTAAAACCTTGCTAAAGCCAATTTTCATGGTGGAGCTTATCAATGATCAACACAATCATCATCACGGATTTTAACCTCAATCTAGACACACCAACACCACCTAAAGCCTAGACCCAAAAACTCCAATCTTCATGCAAACTCCATGCATCTTCACTTGAAAGCACTTGGTCTTGACTTGGTCAACTTGACTGGTTTCTTCAAATTAACTCAACAGCTTTAGTTGTAATTGATTTGGCTTCATCAAATCAATATAGCAACTCCTGGTGCTAACAAATGTCACAGTTTGTCTCTCGGTATTAGCATGTTTTTCTCACTCTTAGGTTTGCAAAAATCAGTCTTATGTTAAGTGAGCTTTCAATAACTTTTACAAAATATAGAAAGTAACAAAGTCTAAAATGAAAGCTCTTTACTAAAACAATCAAAAGTTTAAGTTTAGAGTACACATTAAAAAATCAATTAATTGAAATTAAAAAACAATCAATTGAAAATAGCGCACAGAAGAACAATAAGCAAAAATAATTCATTGAAATGAGGAAGCAATTAATTGAAAGAAGCATGCAATACAACACTGTCTAGAAACAACCAATTGAATACCATAAACAGTTAATTGAAAAGCACTCACAATACAAAAACAAGATAAATTCAATTAATTAAATGCAAGAAATAATTAATTTAACAGAAACTCAACCAATTTCAAAGAGAACTACTCCAAACAATAAAAGAACACAAATTGTTAATGTGGAATTTCAAGTTTCTTAAAGAAAAAAAAAACAGATTCAATTAATTGAAAGCGAAAAACAGCTAATTGAAATTTCTCAAAGAAAATCAAGTTTCAAAAAATTAATCAATTGAACAGCGAATACAATTAATTGAAAGCACCAAACTGGAACCAAGAACGGAAAACAATTTGTTAATCAAGCTAATCAATCAATTGCAGAAAAACATGAAACTACAACAGTAGGAAAAACAATTAATTGAAGTCGAAAAACAATTTATTGATAGCTGGGTGTTATGTGATATTGTACAGAAAAATTTCGAACTTCATTCATAATGTAATTGTGTGGTTGGGTTACAAATTGCATAAGGTGTGTAGTTTGTAATTGTGCAGTAAGGTTATGCATTGGTTCTGCAACTTCTGTAGGGTTTAGGGGGTTGTATTTTGTAGTATGCAGTGGGTTCTTGCTTGTGCAAGTGTAACTGGATTGCATTTGATTGATCTTGGTGATTCTTGAGTGAATTTCTTTTCTTGTAGGAAAAGAGACTGGATGTAGACCTTGAGGAAGGGTGAACCAGTATAAATCATGGTGCTCTTGGTCTCTCTTTTCCCTTATCTTGATTCACAAATCATAGCTGCTGCATTTTTTGAAAACTGTTAAATTTTCAATTAATGGATTTCGGGTTTCAATTAGTTGATTTTTCTAGAACTGCATAATACAATGGACTGTTCTGCATAATCTTTTGTTTTTGTGGTTTCAAATTGGTTTTTTGTGTTTATCCACTAGCACCGAATAATATTCTTGTACAAGAGTGCAATTTGGTTTCTAACACAAAATGCAGCAAAATGATTTGCAAATCAAGATAAGGGAAAAGAGGGACCAAGAACACCAAGATTTATACGGGTTCACCCTTCCTCAAGGTCTACATCCAGTGTCTTTGCCAACAAGCAAAGAAATTCACTCAAGAATCACCAAGGTCAATCAAATCCAATACAGTTAAACTGGCACAAGCAACAACCCATTGCACACTACAAAATACAACCCCTAAACCCTACAAAATTTGCAGACCCCCACTGCACAATTACAAACTACACACCCTATGCAATTTGTAACCCAACCACATAATTACAAACCAGAAACCCTATGTAATTTGTAATCAAAACCACTAAAATACAATATAAATGAAGTTCGAACAGTTTCTGCACAATATCACAGAACACTCAACTATCAATAACAGTGCAGAACACTTACCTTTGATGCTGAACCAATGATGCATGAAAAACCCTAAAAGAGAAGCTCCAAGATTCAAGTTCTTGAGGTTTTCTTGATGTAAAGCAATGTCACGGTTTGTCTCTCGGTATTAGCATGTTTTTCTCACTCTTAGGTTTGCAAAAATCAGTCTTATGTTAATTGAATTTTAAGTAATTTTTGCAAAATATAGAAAGTAACAAAGTGTAAAATGAAAGCTCTTTATTAAGACAATCAAAAGTTTGAGTTTAGAGTGCACATCAAAAAATCAATTAATTGAAATTAAAAAACAATCAATTGAAAATAGCACACAGAACAACAATAAGCAAAAATAATTAATTGAAATCAGGAAGCAATTAATTGAAAAGAGAACGCAATACAACATTGTCCAGAAACAACTAATTGAATACCATAAACAGTTAATTGAAAAGCACTCACAGTACAAAAACAAGAGAAATTCAATTAATTGAATCCAGGAAATAATTAATTTAACAGAAACTCAACCAATTTCAAAGAACTACTCCAAACAGTAAAAAAACGCAAATTGTGAATGTGGAATTTCAAGTTTATTAGAAAAAAAAAACAGATTCAATTGATTGAAAGCGAAAAACAACTAATTGAAATTTCTCAAAGAAAATCAAGTTTCAAAAAATTAATCAATTGAACAGCGAATACAATTAATTGAAAACACCAAACTGGAACCAAGAACAGAAAACAATTTGTTAATCAAGCTAATCAATCAATTGCAGAAAAACATGAAACTACAGAAGTAGGAAAAATAATTAATTGAAGTCGAAAAACAATTTATTGATAGCTGGGTGTTATGTGATATTGTATAGAAACAGTTCGAACTTCATTCATAATGTAATTGTGTGGTTGGGTTACAAATTGCATAAGGTGTGTAGTTTGTAATTGTGCAGTAAGGTTCTGCATTGGTTCTGCAACTTCTGTAGGGCTCAGGGGGTTGTATTTTGTAGTATGCAGTGGGTTCTTGCTTGTGCAAGTGTAACTGGATTGCATTTGATTGATCTTGGTGATTCTTGAGTGAATTTCTTTTCTTGTAGGAAAAGAGACTGGATGTAGACCTTGAGGAAGGGTGAACCAGTATAAATCATGGGTTTCTTGGTCTCTCTTTTCCGTTATCTTGATTCGCGAATCATAACTGCTGCATTTTTTGACAACTGTTAAATTTTCAATTAATTGATTTTGGGTTTTAATTAGTTGATTTTTCTAGAACTGCATAATACAATGGACTGTTTTGTATAATCTTTTGTTTTTGTGGTTTCAAATTGGTTTTTTGTGTTTATCCACTAGCACCGAATAATATTCTTGTACAAGAGTGCAATTTAGTTTCTGACACAAAATGCAACAAAATGATTCGCAAATCAAGATAAGGGAAAAGAGGGACCAAGAACATCAAGATTTATACGGGTTCACCCTTCCTCAAGGTCTACATCAAGTGTCTTTGCCAACAAGCAAATAAATTCACTCAAGAATCACCAAGATCAATCAAATCCAATACAGTTAAACTGGCACAAGCAACAACCCACTGCACACTACAAAATACAACCCCTAAACCCTACAAAATTTGCAGACCCCCACTGCACAATTACAAACTACACACCCTATGCGATTTGTAACCCAACCACACAATTACAAACCACAAACCCTATGTAATTTGTAACCAAAACCACTCAAATACAATATGAATGAAGTTCGAACAGTTTCTGCATAATATCACAGAACACCCAACTATCAATAACAGTGCAGAACACTTACCATTGATGCTGAACCAATGATACATGAAAAACCTTCAAAGAGAAGCTCCAAGATTCAAGTTCTTGAGGTTTTCTTGATGTAAAACAATGTCACAGTTTGTCTCTCGGTATTAGCATGTTTTTCTCACTCTTAGGTTTGCAAAAATCAGTCTTATGTTAAGTGAAAACGTGCCTCTGCATTTTATATAGACACCCTATTTTAAAACCGCTACTGTAATTTCAATTCAATCGATTGATTTTTATGAAAAATAGAAAAATCAGCAAGTTGATTTTCGAAAATAGTTGATTGATTTTCCTCTCAAAATGGGTTTTCAAAAACTATTAATTCCTCACTTAGTTCCATTCAATTATTTAGTAAACAAAGTGAAATCTTGGAGCTCTTTTTAAGTGAAATATCATGTTACTCATGGTTTTGAATCAAAACCATTCTCTCACACATACAACCTAAGTTCTAAACCAAAATCCAAGAAATCTCCCATCAAGGTTCATGATGGCTTCACCACAGCTTTGATCCAAATTGGCTTCATCAAATCACGTAGCAACCCCTAGTGCTAACACAAATATCACACAATCATTGGTGTTTTATCGTATAGTCAAAGTTTCACTAGCACCTTAGTTCCATTACAAATCATTCACTTACAACCTTATTCCATTACAAAGACCACTTACTTCATCAATGTTTTTCAAAAGAATTACATGTACACCAACTTTTAATTTAAGTCAATGAGTAAAAATTTCTCAACATTTAATGTCATTCAAAAGCTCTTATATAAACCATTCACCTTTAATTTCTTAGTCTTCATCTAATCAAAAATGTGTTTCTAACTTAAATATTTTTTTTTCTTCACTAGATAAAATAAATTATTTACCTTTTCTATTGATTCAATTGCTGTATCATAAAAAAAACTTTAAAAGAGATCACATCATGGAAAAAAAATAAAAATAAATAGGACAAATAAAATCAATCAATAAAAGTAAATATGTTTTATTATTTTCAACTAAAAGATCTCAAAATATCTCGCCTTCACCATTTTTATTTAAATTCATATTTCGAAAATTCAATCATCAAATTTTCTTTTATATCTTTTATACAATCAATTATTTTCTCAATATTTAACCTCATTCTTTGATGAGATTCTTCTTAGCCTCAATTAATTAAATAATAGCATGTCTATAAACAAATATTTCTTCGACACTTTTAGAGATCACCAATCAAACTTCAAATATTAAATCGTAGAGTATTAATATCTTTCTTTTCATAAAATTAGAGACACAGAAAAAAGAAAAAAAATAAATCTTTATTAAGAATTAAAATACTTAGCTAAACAAGGATTATAAATTTGACCCAATTTATTTTTAACGGTTTAATTTGTCAGGACAACTAAATCTTAATTTCTAAACTTGAAAAAATAAATTACAGAAATAATTTTTTTAGTGAAATAAAAATTAAATATATATACCTTTTTTTTTTCTTTCAATTCTTTATCCATTAAAATTTTTCTTTTGATAAAATTTTGATTTCATGTTATATATATCCTATTTTTTTATGTTTTAAATACCGATAATACACTAGTCTTAAGTTTACTAGAATTAAAATTAAACTATAATTGAATAGATATTAGTAATTAAATAATATATAAAATAACATTAAAAATATAATATCATATTTTAGTAATACTAAAAACTAAAATAATGTAACTTTATAAATTTTAACATTCAATAATAATATTTTAAAAATAATAAATTATTTTAAAGGAAAATTATATATTTTAATTTTTTATTTTTAAGAAAATATAGAATATTTTTTTTTCAAAATACTTGCTTTTGAAATTATGTTTACCTTATTTTAACTTTTGTTACCATATATTTTCAAACTAAAAAGGTTCTTTTTAGATATTTGATTTGTTATTGACACGTGTAAAGCTCTTTTCTAGTCGTCACCTTGATGTGTAAAGCATATATTAAAGCCACGAAGACGTCATGCACATTAAAATAACATAAATAATGATTTGCATGAACATTGATAAGAACATCACTTATCATTTTAAATATTAATTATATTTTAATTAAAATTTAAATATTTTAAAAATTTAGATATTTTATTTAAGTTTTTATTAAAACTTTAGATTTAAATATATATATTTTTATTTTTATTTAAATGTTGTTCCGTATGATTTTGTAATTAAATAATTTTTGTTCGATTAAATTGTTACTATTTTTAATAATATATTTGATTTTACTATTTTCGAAGATGATATAACTATTACTTGTATTCAAGTTGTTCTTGAAATAAAAAAAATTAAGTTGATTATAAAGGAAAAACGAGTTGAGAAGTGAATTAAAATAATAATAATAATATTAAAAAGAAAAGTTAAACCATACTAAAATAAAACCTTCTTTTAAATAATTAATAAAATATTTTTTTAATATAAAGTTAGTTAAAAATATCTAAATTGATGATTTACTTAAAATTTATAACTTATAATATTCATAGAAAATGAAGATATTTGTGGGCTGCCAAATCAAATGAGATGAACTCTAAGATGATAACATCATGTAGTGTGGAATTCTGAATCCTACCAATGAAAATGCTGAGTTATCAACATCAGCTACTTGTTGTGTTTTCTCCGCGTTAAACACTAACAAAAAAATTTACAAAAATTAACTTCAAGATAAGTTTCTTCACTTATGAAAATAATATTTTATTTTACTTTTTTTTGTATTTTTCTAAAATTATTTATGAAAAATTTCATCAAAATAAGTCTAAATTATACTTTAAAGTTTCATAATTTTGAATTTTATCAATCTAAGTGTTGTAAAAAGTTTTTGAGATATGTCAGGTATGTAAGTAATTAATCTTTGTCTGTACTATTTTATTTGAATAAATTATATGCTAATTTAAATTAAAATTGAATAAGATAATTATAATAATAAAATTTAATTATTTAGAAAATATTTCTTTAATTTAATATAATAAATAACATATGAAGTATTAATATAAATTAATACATAATATTGAAAAATATAAATTAAACACTAAATTCAAAAAAACAATTATATTTAACGAAAATAAAAATAATCCAAAAGCAACTTCCATATCCACATTTTAATACTAATTTTTTTAAAATATAATTTTTATTAATTATATCTTTTTGAGATTCCAAACTAACTAAAGTAATTATTTCAATAAATTTTACCAAATAATAAAAATATTAATAACGTTGTTTTTTGTTTTATTGTTTTATTGCAGGGGAGACTGGAAAAAGCAGAGACATTCATGTTTTGATTAACTGATTGATGTTGATTTAAGAAAAAAAGAAAGAGATGTACACGCATGTAAGTGAAGATAAAAAAAGGAAATCGTACTGAAATTAAAAAAAAAAACAATTTTAACTTGGATTATTTCAATGTAATTTGTAAAAAATTACTCATAATCGATTATATAAAATAATGGACAAAAAAAATTGATTATCTTTATTTTTTTCACTTATAATTAATTATTCAATTATCATAATCAATCATATTTAATTTTTGTTACAAACAAAACATAATCAATTACTTCCATTTTTCAATATAAATAAAAAATAATCAATTACCCTATTTTATTTTTGTCAATTATACATATATTATTATTTATAATCGATTATATCATGTAAGTAATCAATTATATTTTACACATTTAACATAATAAAAATTATTTATTTTTCTACTTTTAAAAATTAAATTTAAGTAGATTTCATGTATCACGTACTAATTATATTTTATTTTTAATTATTTTTAATATTATGAATAAATTTATAATCTTATAATTTTATTAACTAAAAAAATTAAAATATTACAGTTAATACATCATTTATAGATTTTTACATTTTTTTCATTTCTCTCTAAATTTTATATTTTTTTAATTTAAAGAAATAGTTTTTCTATTTTTGATCCAAACAAACTTATAATAAAAAGTTTAAACAAGCATTTTTGAATTGTTATTTTAAAATAATTCTTAAAAACTCATTTAAGATTAAATTTAGCATTTATAAGTAGAGAGTGAATTTTATGATATAGATATTTTCAATATATTTTATTTTATTTAATAATTTAATAATGTTATTGAAAGTTTTATAGATATTCTTTCAAGAAATAGAAACAAGCAAATATATAGATTAGTCCTTTTAAGTTTGAACACTCAGTCAAAAGACTCAAAATTTCAGTGCCGACATATATTATCAAAATATATTAAAAAAAAAACATAAAATCTCGTTTGCCGACACGTTGAGCTCAATTGCTGACACGTGCCAACCAACCCGTGTCCAAAACTTTATATATTAGACTGAGAAAAATTCAATATTCCTTTATGTATTGTTAATAAATTTCTACCGCTTTAAAAATTTTAAATATAAAATAAATACATGTATTTCTGAAAAATATAATAATTAATAATATAATAAATTATATTAACATTAAATAACTTTTAATTTTTATTAAAAATGTTATCAGAATAAATAAGGCTGAAACTTTGATGGTGTATAATCAATGTAATTTTAGAGAATTGACATTTAATTGTTAAAAACTGATAAAACCTATGTGCATTAATATCTAAATTAGTTACAAAACCAGTAACTAATTTATCAATACAAGTTCATTTAATTGGTAAAACAGTATTCCAATCTTACAGTCCTGTGTGTCTGAATTCTACTGATATTAACAATTTTTTTTAGGGAAATTTATAAGCTTTTATTAGATATTAATGTAACGAAAAAAAAAAAAACTTTAATGGATTGTTTAGTTTCTATTAGAGCATCTTAAAAACTGCAGATTCATCTTATATTTTTTTATTAATAAAATTACTATTTCAGTATAGATATTACATATATGAATTTTATAAAATTGAAGTTATTTACGTAAATTACTCTTTAAATTTTATTCTTTTGCCGATTTTATCCCACTAGCATTGTCTAATCGCTGTGAGGTTTTGTTAAAATTTATTTAATCATAAAAAGAAAAAGTATTCAATAAGAAATGTTGGGAAATTTTTAAAATTATTATTCTTTCGGTATTAGTTCCTAATCTGTGCGAAGCAGTTCCTTTTAGGTGTTAACTTCTGTTTCTCTGTTGTTACCAAATTCTGCTACTCTTTCTTTCATTTGGCCGCGTTACTTCTCTTTTACGGCACCGGTTCACTGATTCTTAATCAATACAAAAATAAAATTGAAATGGTTCAATGGTCCTGGGCCTCTTGATTGGGACACACTCAGAGCAAACTTTGCCATTCACCTTCTCTAACTATTTTTTAATCTTGGAATTCTTCTTTTATCTTTGACACAAATTCCTCTATTTGCATGTAGTTGTCACAACAGTAGCGTATCTCCTTCTGGATTTGAATATTCAATTATTTATACCCTTTTGGGGGTAGTGGGGCTAGGCACGGATTCAGTTTTTTAATATACTGGATTTGGGGTTCCTTCATGGGCATGCATTTCACATTTTATCAGGTTCAGGGTTGGATTTGGATCAATGGGTGTCTATAAAGTTTGGAACTTTGGTTCTAGGAGTGGTGGTTTCAGTTAAGGGGTGGTTTTGCGGTTTGATTTTTTTTTTTTTTTATAACCTTGTTTTGGGTTTAAGGGGATGGATATGACCGAAGTTTCGATCTTGCACCATGTGGGGATTGTGCTGATTGCCATTTGGATTCTCTCTGCTTTCAATTGGTGCCACTCTGTTGTTTATTTTGCAGCTCTGATCTATCTTTTCCTGGTGAGTATCATGGTTGGAGATTTGACAACTTTTGGATATATTTGATTTGATTTGCTATGTTTGTTTTCCCTTTTATCTCTGGGTTTGCTTTTTGTTTAGTTAGTTGATGATGTGGATAAGAAAATAAAATAAATGTAAAAGGAATCGTTATTTGGGTTTTGTTGTGTTGGTCTAAAGGTGGAGAAAAAGATGTGGAATATTACTATTTTTCTGACTTTGATTTTTTATTTTTCTTTGGAAAGGTTCATGAGCGGTATGTTACGAGGCTGCGGAAGAAGTTGCAGTTTGAGGAGAGGAAGCAAGCCAATCAAAGAAGGGTAATTCTGCTGAATTTATTGTGGTTATTTTGATTTTGTGGACAGTGGAGTTTGAGGGGAAAGTAGTAACTTAATTTGTTTGAAAAGTAAACAAAATGAACAGTGGTCAATGAAGAAATATGAACTGGTATCTGAACAAATTCCTTTTACTTTTAAGTTAAAGCGTTTCCTTAAATTGAGGTAGAAGCTGACCCTGAGAGAAGAGATGAAGATAAAATTCAAATCCTCTCTACCCCACCCCCATCTGCGTTTTGAATGGATTTGTACAGCATTCTTATGGATAAGGTTCTCAAGGTTCTCTCGGATGAAATTCCAAGGTTCTTTCTGTTTTTGTGTGCCTTTCTTTGAAAACAATGCTTCATGTTTTGGACCTACATATATCCAGTTTTCTGAGCTGGAAACTAATTTTACTTTGAAAATTAATTGATAGGTTTTCTTCAATCGATGATGAAGACGAAATTATATGACTTAATTAAATAGGAAACAACTAAAACTATGTAAAGATACAACTCTCCCCTGCAGTAAAACACACACAAATATATATTTTAATTTTTCTGTTGAAAAATAGTTTTTAGTTCTTTTATTTTATAATTGCAAGTTTGAATTTGAGACATCGAGTTCTAACTGCATGGATTGTGCTATAATGGTTTACTGATATAACTTGCGCAATGTCCTTGATTCTACTTCAGGTGCTTTCAGATTCTGAAACAGTGCGGTGGTTGAACCATGCAGTTGAAAACATATGGCCTATATGTATGGAACAGATTGCCTCTCAGAAGATATTATTCCCCATCATACCATGGTTCTTAGAGAAGTACAAGCCTTGGACTGCTGTATGGTTCAAACTGTTTAGTTATTTGTCTTTGATTGTGTTCGATCAAACAATATGAATTTCAACCATTTTCTTGAAAGAGATCTTATATGAATTTCATATTCTGTGTGACTTGGGTTATTTTTATGTTTGTGTGAATATAAAATTGTTTACTTCGACTTTTGGTGTGATAAGATATTGATATATGTGAACTACATTTGCAGAAGGAAGCAGTTGTTCAGCATCTATACCTGGGGAGAAACCCACCTTTGTTTACTGAAGTTAGGGTTCTTCGCCAGACTGAGGATGACCACTTGGTATGTGATAATTAAAGCAGCATATCAAGAGAATGTTTTGTTCTGCATCTGTGAATGATTTTTTTTGGTTTGACTTAGGTACCATGTGATTCATGCAGGTTCTGGAGTTAGGAATGAATTTTCTTACTGCTGATGATATGAGTGCTATACTCGCTGTCAAACTAAGAAAAAGATTGGGGTTTGGAATGTGGGCAAAACTGCACATTACAGGAATGCATGTTGAAGGGAAGGTATGACATTGAAATTTTGATTTTACAGTGACATATCTGTTGAATAATCTTTTTTTTTTTTTTTTTTTTTTTTTTTTTTTTCTGTTATTTGCTCAATACAAGTTCATGGATAAAAGCATGGATTCAGGGATATACATGTGCCAAGATACAACGGGGATTCCTTATGATATGTAGTTTGATTCTTAGAAATGATCTTTTGTATTGAAGAAGAGTTGATAATTGAGTATTATTACTGATGGTGCACTTTGTTAGTTAAAAATAAAATAATTCTATTTGAAGAGAAGGAATACAGAATGAAGGAGAAAGTTATACTTTTTATTTGAGAAAATGGTTTTTGTTTTTATTTTATATTTTTTAAATGTGATTATAAAAGGGCCATTTTCACCTTGTTGCTGTGTTCAAAGATTTATCCTGTTCAAATATTTGTGAATAGGTAGTAACAGATTGGCAACAGATTTTTTGTGAATACAAGAAAAAATGAAATCTGGAAATGTTTTCAAAGTAAGCATGCCCCAAGCTTTTGTTATATTCAAGTCTTTCACCATCCTTCTTAAGTCTGACCATAAAGTTTATAATTATTCTCTAACCTTTATTAAACCTTAGCTATTAGTATTGATGAAACACTTGGTGAATAATTCATTATGAGATTTGTATAGTTGAAAGCTAATTTCATATATCTAGATGCAGATTTATGATGTCTTCTCTGGTAGTTATGAGAGAAAAGGGAATAAAATAGAATTTTAAATCATCATTGTTATTATTTATTATTTGATAATGTTATCTTATTGTTCTATTCTCTCTGTAGATATTAGTGGGGGTAAAGTTTCTCCCGACATGGCCTTTTCTTGGCCGTTTGCGTGTATGCTTTGTTGAACCTCCATATTTTCAAATGACTGTCAAACCTATGTTTACTCATGGGCTTGATGTGACTGAACTTCCAGGCATTGCTGGGTGGCTAGTAAGCAATTTTTGCAAAATCTGCCTACATTCTTACTTGCTCATGCTGTAAATGATGTCTAATTTTAATCCTTTCTTCATCAGGATAAGTTGCTGTCTATTGCTTTTGAACAGACCCTTGTTGAGGTGAAGTTTGTCTTTTAGTTGTTCACTTTTTCCCACCTTGTTACTTTTGTATTTCTGAGTATTCTTATCTGTTGGCTTCTTGGGGTATTGAAATGATGTGATATAAATATGAAATGTGTTAGAAATCTTCGCATCTCTTAGTTGTTTCTGCTAATAGAAAATTATTGTATCTTTTTAATTATTTGTCTATATTTACATATTTTTGCAGCCCAATATGCTGGTTGTTGATGTTGAGAAATTTGTTTCGCCAGAGCAAGGTAAATATTTAATCTTTTTCCTAGTCTTTTGCAATAACTAATTTATTGGTAACCTTGGTGATTGAGAACATTAGGTGTTGTGCTCATCAGCATATCATGAACATTTAGGCTACCAGCTTGTGGCAATCAATCATTGTTCAAATAAAGTATAAAATGTCAATTTTACTAGTTCTTGTCGTGAATCTTTCAATTTTACTACCTATTTCAAGACATATATGGGTTTAGTTCTTCGAGTAGGCATGGGGTTTAACTTTTTATGTAACATTTGCGGAAGTACTCATGGTTTCATTAATAGAAGGTTTCAATCATGAAAAATTTTGGAGAAACTTATGGTTTTCATAAAACAAAGTCATCATTGTTTTTCTCTCATCACACATCTTCAGTGGAGAAAGGACATTTCCATTGCCCTCTATAGAATCCCTATCGTATAAATCTTTGAGTTTAACTCTGGATGGCATATTCAATCCTTTACATATTAGATACTCATTCATCCCTTAATCTTAATGTTATAGAGTGTTGGTTCTCTGTGGATGAGAAGGAGCCTGTTGCTTATGCTAAAGTAGAAGTTATTGAAGCATGTGACATGAAGCCATCAGATCTAAATGGTTATCCCTTACCTATGATTCGTGTGAGCTTTTTTTTTTACAATTTTTATTTGTGCATAACAAATTATAGTATGTTTCAGGATTAGCTGATCCTTATGTGAAAGGTCATATGGGTGGATACAGATTTAGGACAAAAGTACAAAGGAAAACACTTACTCCAAAATGGCACGAGGAATTTAAAATTCCCATCATATCATGGGAGTGTGATAATCTGCTGGTTATTGCAGTTCGTGACAAGGACCATTTCTATGATGATATCCTTGGGTTTGTTCCATTTTATATACTTTGTATTTTTTAAAATGTCTGTGAGTGTGTGTATGCAGTATTAATTGCCTTTTAGACGCCAGTTAAGAAAAAAGGAGGAAATATTTATTGAAAGGGAAAGCATCATTCCCATATACCCAGTATTTTAGCTTTTGTTGGACTTCCTATGTCCATTTCTAGAATTTCAGAATGTCTGTCCCTGACAAAATTGTTTATCTTTTATGGATTGATTACTGAGTTGAAATTCTGAGTAGTGGAAGTTTTGATTTCCTACGAATCTGACAACATTTGCCTAAATATCTTGTTTGAACTATTTTCTACTGTTTGATCAAATGTCTTGTCAAATTTTATTCATTCTATGTTTTCGATGATTTTCTGCCACTTATTCTGTCACTGGTGTATTCATCCAAATAATTTTATGTTGTGCTGTTTTCAGGGACTGTTCTGTGAACATCAACCAGTTTAGGGATGGGCAAAGACATGATATGTGGTTGCAACTTGAGAACATGAAAATGGGGAGGCTGCGTTTGGCAATAACTATTCTTGAAGCTAATGGAAAGGTAATTTCCCTCTCAAAATATATTTGTACTTATCAATATTTAATAATGCAAAACATTCTGATAAGAACAGAATACAAAAGAAAATGAAAAATAATAGCATGTGGGGCAATAAGTTGCTCCTATGTTTTTTACCTCTGGTTAGTGTTTGTCTGTTTGATTTCAATTTGAATTTTATCTGTGCAGGGAGTTGATACTACAAGTGAACATGAAAAAATGGACTTTGAAGTACGAAAAAACTCATTTGGAGCTCATAGCACTTCTGAGAATAGTTCCTTTTCACCTGTTCAACCTGAAAAATCTCAGAAGGTGGCAGATAACTTTGAGCCTATAGACATTGAAGGGCAAAAGGAGACAGGAATTTGGGTTCATCACCCAGGAAGTGAAGTTTCCCAAAGGTGGGAGCCTAGGAAAGGGAAGAGTCGGCGCCTGGATACTGAAATTCATGGAGAATCTAATGATTTAGTTGGTAGTGGTAGGTCAGCCGTATCTGGATCCTTGAACAATGACAGCAGCAGTTCTGATAATAATAATCCTGAAGAAAAGCACCGCCTGAGATCGGTTAGGAGGGGCCTGCACAAGATTGGTTCAGTATTCCACCGTAGTAAAGGGGAGGAGCCTGTTGGAGAGTACATTCCATCTCCACATGATAACATTAGATCAATGAATTCTAAGGGGATGATTGGTGTGCAGTTTGTGATGGATGAGAACATTCCTGACTTTCCAACTCCTAAGGCTCAGGGAGAAGGGGGATCAACTGAAGGGAGTGGTCCTGAAAGCCCTGCAAAAGGACATGTCAAGGATATGGCAAAGCATATTTTGAAACATGCAGAAAAATCGGCTCGAGGCTTGAGACATGTTCTTTCTTGTAAGTCAAGGAAATCTAAAGATGAGTCTCTAGCAGTTCCAGAAAGAGTAAATGAATCTGATTCTTCAGATGATGAATCCACCTCAGTTCAGTCTCCCCCAGTTGAAACAACTCCAGTTGGTTCTCAGGCTATGGCCCCAGGCAGCAATGGTTCCCCCAATTCAAGGGTGGAGGTGGTTCAAACAGTTCCATCTAACACTCATGAGGACAATAAAGCACCAATGAAGATAGTTAATATAAAAGATGACCCTGAACAGGCATGCTCCCCTGAAAGGTCAGGTGAAGAGTTTGTTAAATCTGATGAATTGGAGCATGTAAAAGAGGAAATTGTGAGCAGATAAGGATTTTGCCACTTTGTTCCTCTGAAGAATGTCTCAACCAGCATTTCATACTCGTGTTGTTTGTTTTGTACAGTTCAGTCTTCGGAGTTTTTCTACAATTCTGGCAGATTTTGATTGCTGGAATAGTAGTTATGGTGATGGATAGACTTTTGTTACTTAAACAAGTTTGGGTTTCAGGTGCTGCAGTTTGTAAGCAACTAAGCATGTAAATAGTTTTACATGTATACAAGGAGCAAACATATTTACAATCAGATTTTGTCCTATAGCGTCAAGAGAGCTGAGAGCTTGTTAACCATTTTTAAATGTAAAAACATGCAATATTCGAGATGGCTAAGGGTGAATCTTAGTCCACTTGATGCCTGCTGAAGCAAAAACAGTCAGAGAAATAAGAAGTATATCGATAGTGTAAAATGATTAGCTGATTCAACTTTTTTTGTACGTAGACAAACTCATATGGTGAGGCAAAAGCAATAGATTGAAACAATTAGTTCTTTTTGTGTCACTTTTGATAAAATTTTAAATTTCGTCTTACTAATTTCAAATTTACTAATTGAAACAATTACTCAATATTATAAAACTCGTGAAGATTCCAACTTGACTCTCATAAATAAGAGTTACTAGTATGAAAAGAAAATCTTTCATATATTAAACTCATATATTAAATTCAGGGTAATCATCTTTCTCATCCTCATTTTCACTTAATCATCTTTCTCATCCTCATTTTCATTTAGGTCATTTCCATCTTTATCATTTTCAGCAATTGGAGGGACCTCCAAATCATCTATAGGTGTAGTAACACCACCCCTACCGGTTTCTTCAACTTCATTTTCTCCACCTTCAATTAAGATACTAGCTTCTTCAACTTCATTTTCTCCACCTTCAATTAAGATGTCATCTATAGGTGTAGTAACACCACCTCTACCAGCTTCTTCAACTTCATTTTCTCCACCTTCAATAAGATACTAGCTTCTTCAATTTCATTTTCTCCACCTTCAATTAAGATGTCTTAATCTGAAGTATCTAAATTTGAATTTGCTTCATTCTTTTTTACATTTCATTCATCATAAGAAACAAGATTCTCAATGTTATAATCTTTTATTTTTCTAATATCCTTTTGTTTTTACAATCTTGAATTAGCTATCACAAATACCACATCGTTACTGGTCTTTTATTATAAGCGATTTATTTTCTTGGTGTAGACCTACATAATTATAAAATTAATTAACACATCTAAAAAATAATTATAAAATCAAGTTCATATCATAAATTAAAAGTCTTACCCTTTCAAAAATGTTTCAATTACGCTCACAACCAGATGAACTACAAGTCAAACTCAATATGCTAATTGCAAACCTTTATAACTCTGGATGTTCATCACCATATGATTCCCACCATTGTGTTTGAGTTTTGGTTTTGAATGCCCGTTGAGTTATTGGATTACCAAAAAAAAGGATCATAGTGCAACATGGGATTAAAGTAATAGCCTGCTGAATATAATAACCTATGCAATTGATTGTCTCATCTTTCATCAATGATTTCTCAAAGAAGAGTGTAGCTAAATAATATAAAAATAAATAAATTAATCTCTAAAAAAAGTCTATGTTTTTAAAGAAAAAATAAACAAGAAACCAAATATAAATGAAAGGTAATTAATTATTATTACTTTTTACTAACTCCATTGAAAAGACTTTGTATCTTTTCTTTAGCAAGATTCATTTTTTCATATAAAAATCCCATGGCTGGTTTCTCATATGAATCAACCATGCACAACACCTTAGTTAGGAGAAGAGCAACAAGCAATTCAAAATATTTTTCCAAAATCCTTTATCCAATATCAAACTCTCTATAAACCCTCCATCTCTAGACAAATTGACTATATTGTCACTCCTGGGATGTGAACATCCTAATAAGTGATCCTTTGTTATCATTCAAGCATCCCAAAGTCAAATAAGAAGTGACAAAGCAAGTAATTGTTGGTCTAATCAAATTTGTCCCTTTAGTATATTCATGCAACAATGAAATACCATGGGTTATTGTGTCATGATGAAGTGATATTTTTTTCTCAAAATCTTCCAACATTATTGCACAAGGTGTCCAATATTTTTTTTTTCTCTTTTGCATTAACAATTCTCCAGCTGCCTTTAAATTTGCAGCATTATTTACAACTTGGATGACATTCTCTTCCCCAACCTCTTCAACATTATTCATCATCTTGAAAAAATTTTCACCTATCTTACATATGTCAGAAACATCAATAAACTTAAAAAAAAAAAAAAAAAAACAGTTTCCTAATTTCATGATATGGTATGGTGGTAGTTTAAATTCAAGATCATGTTTAGCAACTAATTCAAGTGTTCTTATAAACTCTTCATTCTTTGCTACATTAAATGCAGTAGCATTATTGTAGAAAAATAGAACAATTTCTTAACATGCATCCTCCTTTTCACTTTTCTTGAGAATGGAATTAATATTAATTTTAAGTATTCCTTTTCTTGAAAATATTTGATGACTCCTCATTTTCTTCTTGAGAGAATATCTTTTTAGGATTGTGTGAATAAATCATACTGTTCTCCACAAACATTTTTTAAAACTATTAAATTATTTAAAATTATTAAATAGTTTTAAACGTGTATTAGTGGTTAGTCAATATAATTTTGTTTATTAAATTGATGAGGAGGACGATACAAATTTTAACCTCGATCTATACAATTATAGAAAATTTTAATTAATGAAATACAACCTAAAAAGCATAAAGTCCTAGATGGAATACATCTAATTTTTTTAAAGAAATGGACTTTTAAATATAATTAATCAAATTAAGACTTATTTGGCCCACCGATTGAGTGTAATACAGGATCTAATAAAAATAAATTTGACTAACCACTAATACACGATATAATAAAAATAGTTTATTAAACGTTACAAAAAACACTTAACTAAGAGATTGTGATTAGTTAATTAATTGATTCAAAGTAGAACCCAAAGTAGAACCCAATATTAGATATTGTTCTCTTCAAGTTTTGGTTCGTTAGATGTTACGTGACAAAAGTTCGCCGAGAACTTTATATCCTAACCTTGACGGTTACTTGTACGATTAAAGAGAAAAAAGATAAGAGATTTAGTGATGCTTCAGTAGAGAAAATAAGAAATTTATTTAATACTCAGATTATGGCTAATCTTTCACTTGATCATTTATTTATTTTATGTATCTAATAATATTGAATCTTTCATTTTTAACATTTAATCTCAGTATTTTCTAACCACTTATTAAAATTATCTATCGGATAGAGATTAGATCCTTTATCTAAGTTACTAATAATTATTTATCTATCCACAATATTTTTGCGTCTTTTAAATTTTTAGCATAGTCTAGTATTTAAAATCATGTATTAAATCGTAAAATTTAATTATTTTAAACTAATAGTTCTTCTTTATTTTAAACTTCGTCTAAAAGTGTATATATAATTGTAACCTTATAATCTTTTAATGATCCTATAATATATTCTTTTAATATAAGACGTCACTCTTAAATCTTTAAATATTTTTTAAGAAAATTTTGTATAGAGTTCTTCCTAATAATCTTATGAGATGATATAATTTGGTGATATTAACAATTCATATTTCAATCTCTCAAAAAATTTTATATTTTAATATTGTGATATAAAATTTCTAATGTTACAAGGTTAGCTATATTCATTATACTATGAAAGAATATTCCATTATTTATGAGTGACTATGTATAAAAAATACTCAAGGTTAGTTAGGAGTAATTTGAGCTAAAAATATTGTGTCAGTCAAGAGTGAATTGAGAAAAGAATATTTAAAAAATACTTAGTTAAACCAGAAGTAATTTGTATCAAGAATACTGTAAGGGTTAGCCAGAAGTGACCATAAGCCTAAGTAATACTCAATTTGTACTTCGAAGCATTAATGAATTGGTATAAATTTTTGTGTGCACTATTTTATCTACTCCTTACCTTCTTTATATTACATGTTATTTGTCTATATTAGTGTAAGAAGGAGACCAATTTGTGAGCATATAGTAAAAGTGTTTTAATTAAAAACTTTTTAAACCAACCTTTTTATCTTATACTTGTGTTGGTTGTTCAGACATTAAGATTGTGGTCCAATCACTTATTGAAACAAACATAAATATATGTTAGTTAAGTAATTTAGTTGAATTGTAAATTTACTTCTGAATGACCTCTTGAATTGAAAAAGATAAGGATAATAAAATTGTTTAAGTATGTCCATCTAATCATATTTATTGTAAAATCTCATAATAATTTATAATTTATAAGACAAAATATAAGGTATATCTTTTAAGGACGCCTTTATTAACAAATCTTCATAGGTTAAATATATATTTGATGTTGTCTGTTAAAAGAGTCTTATCTTAATTTTTAGTTATAATAAATATAAAAATAATAAAATAGATGATTATGAGAAATTGGTAAAAAAAAATATAACATGACACATCTATTAAAAGAATTTTAATTAAAATTGTTTCTCAAACTAAATTGTCTTCTTAACATGAATAATTAAATGATAATTTTTGAAAATTATTAAATATTAATTAAATCACAATTCAATATGTCTTTATTTATGATTTTCATGTTTTTTTCTTACAAATTAGTTATCTAATTTTTTTAATCAATTTTTAATTACTTTTTTTTAATCACTTCAGTTATAAACACTCCTACCAACAACTCATTAAGAGAGCTTCTTCGTACACCTTCATACAATTTTCAATTTCCCAATCTGCCTATTGTAAAAAGATTTCTTTGTCCTTGCGAAGGTTTATTATGTGTTTGAAACACTAATATGGAGGTGGGTGAGAAGGTGGTGCTGCTGTGGTGACCGTGGCGGCGTGGTGCTGTAGCGGTAGCGGCTTTGAGTGGAAGGTTGGTGGTGGTTGGTCGTCGTTGGCAATGGCGGAGCAGTAGTGGTCGCGGCGAGGTGCTGTTTTCATCTGAGGTAAGTTTGGGTAGGGGTGGGTTTGTTTTGTATTTCGGAATACAAGATCCAGATTTCGCTTTCCGAAAGCGTTCTTTGATTTGAATTCATGCTTTCACTGGAAGTCAAGATGGTCACGAACAAGGAAGAAAAACAACTTGTAGGTAACAAGGTCACGAAAGCTGTTTTCATATACAAAATATGTTTCCGAAATACATCATTCCAGAAGTCATTTTCCAAACACCCTTTTGTTCCGAAATGGCTCATTCCAGAATAGGATTTTCGCATGCAAAAAAAATTCCTGAAGGACTCATTCCAAAAGCTATTTTCGGATCCGGAAAGAGCTCATGAATGGTCCATTTCAGAACGCTCTTTGCGCGTGAAAAAACCCCACCCCCAAACGCAATCGCAACACCCCTTCTCCCATCTTCTTCCAAAACCAAAAATACATTACCTTCAACTCACAACAGTGGACACGACGACACCTATAGACGACAACAGCGACAAACAGTGATGACAATGGGGACAAAGTGGTCGTAACATGTTCAAAAATGAAAAATGTGAGATGTATGAAAGTGAAAAAATATATGAAGGTGTACAGTTGAAAAGGATAAATGTGTCATTGTAATACTTAATAAAAAATAATTTGAAAATATCAAAATTATATTGAGGTGCAGGAAGAACGTACGGAGGGAGGTTCAGGAAGAAGCTCTCACTTATTAAACTGTTAACTAAAGCTGGATCCGAATCCTTCCACCAATAATTTCTTCCACCACCCCAATTTCTTCCTCACCCCATGTCTTTCATGCACCTTCATGGATATTGAAAAACTCTAAATTATCCATAATTCAAATTTTTAAATTACATAATTAGAAGACATATTTTGAATTTGATAATTCAAAATACATTTTAGTATCAGAAACATATTTTAAATTGCATAATTTAATTTAAAATATATAGTTTTTATTATGCAATTTACAAATGTATTATATATTATACGACCTAAAGTATATTTTGAGATTTAAAAATACATTTATTCTTGATTTGTAATATGCAAAATAAATTTTTAAATATACAATTACATTAAAAATGTATTTAAATACATTTCAACATTGTAATATGGTTACACTGAAAACTGCCACGTCGGCATCTACCTCTTTCCAACAACAAAACGCCACCTTCATCAGCGTCGGAAACTCCCGCAGCGCCTCAAATGCCGCGCTTTGCTCCACGAGCACGCAGAGCCGCTTCGGCGCGTCGGGTGCTCGCCCTGCCGTGGCGCGTGAGGAAGAGGTCGCGCATCGCCGAGGAGGTTGAGAACGAAGTTGAAGGTGCGAGAGATTCTCGCGCCGGAAGGAGTGCGCGTAAGCTTTGATGAGGGTGAAAAGAAGTTGTCGGAGAAACGGCGTCGTCGGAGAATAAAGGTAGCCAATTTTTTTTTTTTTTTTATTATTTTATGCATTATTTTGAGTATAGAATAGTGAGATTTGCATGAAACAAATACTGTTTTAATTCCCTTTTCTTGAACTTATTCAACTACACATTGAGAATCAATAGTTTCCTTTTTTACATCAATGAGTGTGTACTAATGTATACTAATATGAATGCAGCTGTACATGGTGTAACCATTATCTAGTTCCTAAAATTTTCCTATAGAATATGAAGACATTAATGTTTGACTTTACAGAAACGAGTACAAGAATCATGGTCAAGTCCTGTGCTTCTTCTTTTTGCCTGATAGAATTGGTTGGATTTGCAAGTGCCTTTTGAATGCCTCATTGAAAAGGAAACGAGCATGGAAGGCTTTGATGATTGGTAGCCACGCCAAAATAGCTATAGGTCCGAAAAGAACTATCCCCATTCCATAATCAAATTCTCTTGCAAGTGCACGTGTGAAGTCCCACAACCCTGTGTGCTCTATCTTTGGCCTTGCAGCTTGTGCGATCTGAACCAACAAAAAAATTTCATGGTCTTAAGTCTAGGGAAAAAAGTATGCCAAACAAGGACAAACTTACATATAGTTTGTTAGGTAGGTTTAGTTCCGTTCTTCAATCAGAATTGATGTTTCATCTTTTTATTTTCATCAAGTTTTTCTTTTGCACGCAGATTATCTAGATGAAACTCCAATTCTAATTGGAAACATCACCGAAAGTGTCTGTGTAACTGCATTTAAGTTTTGTCCAAAACAAATTGAAAATGTGACAGTCTAGCTGAAGCAAGGTTGCTTAAGATTATTACCAGTATCAATCCCCACGCAGTTGGCATGAATGCTAGACAGCAAACAAAAAGGTCCATCAATGACAATTCACATATAATAGAAAGAGTAAAGATGAGGGCAAGAACAGCCAGGAACAAGAATGCTTTGAAAAGTCTGAATCCGAGCTGATAGTTAGCACTGAGTAGTTTCCTTCCCATGTTAACGGCCTGCATGGATGTTTATGTTATTAACATGCAATTTTACTATTTGGAGGATTTTGCTTACTAAATTTCTTAATAGAGTAAGGGAGAAGCCATGAAGAAGTTACCTTCACCAAGAGGAAAATTGCAACAATCACAATCCATGAAAGGACATAAACCAGAAAGTTTTTGCTATGCTGAGAGATGTCTAGATGATAGACCAGACCATACTGATAGATGAAAAAACGGAGAGAGAGCAATATTTCAGTGACCCTAGAAGCAAGACCTGACCAACGAAGATGACTTTGCTCATCATGCCACCAAGAATGCCAACTTTTATCTTGTTGAATTCCTATACCACCCTGTTGTCTGATCCATTTATTCCACTCTTTCCAGTCATCTACTGTCTTGGTCCAACTGAACCCAGCAGGGTTAAAAAGAAAAGGTGCACATAACCAAGTTAGAGACATGAACCAAATGGCATATGTTATCAACACATACGCCATGTTACTTTGGTAGGACTTTCTGAACATGTTATAAACAATCAACAGCAGCAATAACTCAAATGCCTTGACAAAGTGGCTTCTTGAATACAATCTGTAGTTCTCAGTGAAGCTAGCATGGAAGACAACTTTACGCCCAGTTGGTCTGTACTTTGCACCCCCATGCAAAAGCGTTCGTCCATAGTAATGTGTTTTTGTTCCAAGGGCGAAAGTGAAGAAAACTGCAGCGAGCTGCAATTGCATAAGGACAAAGTCCTTTAAAGCTGTGAGGAAACCTTTCTCAAGTCCTATTTCCATCACCATTGGCAAGCCTGTCAGAAGTCCAAGTTGTATGAATGACTGGGAGGCAAGAGCTGTTTCTAAGGACTGCACATTCTTTATTCGTGCCTCAACGATAAGTGCTCTTTCCAACCCACTGAGCACTAGGTATAGCTGCCCGTAGAGAAATACATAGATTCCTATCACTGAAATCTGTGGAGTTATTCAATAGAAATTTAGCTTAGTCAAACCGGATGGCACGTCATTACTATATATAAAACATCAGACAAGTTGATGCTAGTTTAGAATTTGGGTAATGTCTCATGAATTATTTCTGTGTGATACTTTGTGTTTATCTAAGATGTAGCTAGATCATGGAACGTACAAAATGCTTCCAAACTATCATGTACACAAGCTTATTTGCATACATTAACCTTAGTGAGCTTAAACTTTGTTTGCTTTATAAAGAATCACTTGTTATCAATTCCAATATTCATGTCCTGTAGTGAAAAGTGAAATACATAACAATAATAGGATATTTAAACATTGTGTTTCAATTAAAAGAGTATAAAAAGAATTTGATGGTTCAATGAAATTACCAAGCTGCTGAAGTAAAATCCAATTGTTGTGAAATAGCATGATAGCATACGGAAAAAATCGAATTGTCGCCCAAGGCGGAACATGTCACGGCTTATAGTTTGCTCACAGTTTCCATTTGCTACCTTAGCTTCAAATTTTGAGATCTGGTTAAGAGCTACATCGCGACCTTTGCCAATTTGCAAGTATTCATGATAGGAAATACATCCCCGTCTTAATGTTGAATTAAATCCTGCATGACATAAACACATTTGTAATTGTCTCCCATTATAAGAAAACATGTGGTCAGAATATGGTTTTGAACTCATCAATTCCTACCAGCGAAAACATCCTCACTCAAGTTAATTGTTTTAGATGCTTTGCTTATTCCTCCCCTTGTGATGTGAAAAACCCTATCAAATACATCTGGATGGCCATAGTGGAACCGCACCCTGAGTGAGATAATACATTAAAAAACATGATGAAAAAAAGTTGGTGATGTGATGAGATGAAAGTAGTAATTAGAGGAGCAAGAACCTTTCGAGAGCGGAACAGAACAAAAAAGAAAAGTAGAATGAGGCAAATTTCATATATTTATATATGCAAGAAAATTCTACTTCACTTATACATGTACACTACTTTCAGAAAATAAGGATCACCATTAGTTTATTAAAGAGAAACTAGAGTATGAAAGCGTCCTTGAAAAAATTTCAAAGAGTAATATGAAGTAAAAAGGAATCACGCTCTTGATTGCAGAAAGCCAAATTTTGCTTGCCTTGCATCACAAGTACAAAAATTACTACTACATGTATATACAACTATGAAATCAAATCTAGTATATACAATTATTAATTCAAAATTATTGTAGGTTTGCTAGATAACTTGGACACTTACATGAACTTTTCCTATTTTAGAGTATATCCAATGAGAGTTTCTCACAAGAGTTTTATGTTAACAAAAACACTATTTTAATATAGGTTATACAAAAATTAGTTCCTTGAAATTGAATAAAGTTTCTTATATAAGTAACCCTTTTCAATTTTAAGGAACTCATATTTTTGGAGTTCACATTCAAATACTGTTTTTTAATAAAGAAATCTTGCAAGAAATACTTTTACTTCCTTTCATTTTCAAAACAACGTTTTATATTTATTACCTGAGAGGATTAGCGAGAAGCCTTTGACCAATAGTGACAAAGCTGGTCTCTTGATATGACATGAACCATGCCAGAGAAGACACACTGAAATTAGAAAACATAGAGAAATCCTATTAGTATATTAATTAACTTACTAATATTAAAGCAAAAGGCATTTATGAGTAAGGGGGGTAAAGCAAGTAGAACAAAATGTGAGTGTAAAATAAGACATTTGATTTCGCATTATCCTCTGGCAGCACGTTTATATTCTATTCTGGAGGCATTTGGTTTTATATGTTTCTCATAATATGGTAGCATGAAATGCTGTCTTAGACTTAGATCATGTTTACGCATTCAAGGAGCATGTGATTAACATTGTGCCTAATATGAATATGCATATTTGTCTGATGAAAGGAACCTTGTTGAATCTCCCTTACTGTCACCACAATGCCATTTTTTTGATTTATGAGATACAAAGGACTAACCTTCCTGTGAAAATGTGTTCCCTTAAGCCAAGTATTGTAGGAGGACGCCTTCCTTGGCGCCGAAGAAATTCCTGGAGAAGGTTTCTCATTTTCAGAGCTTCTTCCAAGTAATTATCCTGTTATAAACTCGTAAGAACATTGAAATGAACAAGTTTTATAATATAATGATAGAAAGAAAGTAATTAATTTGTAAGAAAGTAAACAAAAATTGGGCCTACTTGGTTCATATCAATTGTTTGGAGTGCTTCACCTCGAGTGAATATTATTGCATTGTTTTGGTTTTCAGGCTTCCCTTCTCCAAGATGCGGTGGACCTGGTAGTTTTATTTGATATATTGTCTATAAAAGAAGGAACAGTTTTATCATGTCAATAATGATGGTTACATGGCTATACGTGTAATAATAAAATTAATGATTTGGACTTATCAAAAAATTATCGGATTTGATAAAGTATTTCTGAGATAACATTAAAGAAATATACCAGTTTTGAGCCTAGGCCTTATAAAATTGCACTTTTAGAGTAGTTGTATTCATGGTATGACATCAAAGTTTGTTAAAATAAACGTTCATTAGGAGTATGTTCATTCCAATCTCATTCTCTTAATCTTATCACTGAGAATATTGTAGTTTTTTTAGTAAAGGGTTACAATTTATCTTTTCTAAGAATAATATTGATATATATAGTTTGGAATTTGCTATAGTTACGTTTGATCCTCCCACATGAAATCTAAGCAATGTGAGCTTTAATCTCATATTTTTCTATACTTTCGAATTTGCAGCAATGCGTTCAGCAGAACTCCTTATTTTTTGTTTTAAATATGCAAAAAGGAATTAATAAATAATCCTTGGCATCACTGATGTCATTAGATAAAAAGATTTTGAGCTCAGGAAACTATTAGAAGAACGACAGGCACAATAAGTAAAAGGCAACTCAAGATTTTTATAGCAACAAAAAGCAGACATCCATGAAATATTGAACAACATGACTTGTATTGGGACTATCCAAGACTCGAAAATATATCAGTTTGATGACAATTGCTGCAGTTAAAAAATGAAGTGAATATACGAACATTCAGCTTCCAACATCTAAATTAAGGGATTCGTTTGAAGATTTTATTTTTTATGAATGTGATTGTGGTTAACATAATCTATTGGTAATAATATCTCTTGCAACTGATGCCATGCTGTTTAAAAGGCATTGTGACCTATTAAAAAGCTCAACCAGATTGTAAGTACAATCCTTATCAATATTTCTAAGACTAATTTTTTTCATGATGTAGAAAAATACCTGTTCAAAACCATTGACAACTTTAACCAGTTTAGATGAATATACTTTGTGAGGCCTACCCTGCACTATCTCCTCCTTTTCCTCAACATAAGCAACACGAAGAGATGGATATCTGCAGGTAACACACGCAAGGTTTATTGTCTGCTTATTTCATATCAAGAAGAAAGTCATCTTTCTCTTTCCTTGAAAAAGGCTACCTTGTCATCAAGTCGATCATATCTTGATAACGAGGATCATTCATAGCCTTCTGTGATGCAAATGATTGACAGGAAATAACATAGGTGTATTTCATGTCTGCTAGTGCTTCTAGACGAGCAAACAATGCACGGTTACCTCTTTCAGCGGTCTCATATCCCTCAAGAATATCTGCTTTAACAGAAACAGTCCTGAAGTTATTTGACTATGTTGATTTTTTCCCTATATTTCTTTCCACCATAGCAAAATACTGATTAATAATGTTACTTATACTTGGTCACAAACCTTCTTCTTCAGCCATGTCAAGAAATGCTTGTAATTTTAAGGCTTCTCTGTAGTACATCATCCCTCTAACTGTTAAAAATATGATTGCAATGATCACATAATGACTTATAATTGAATGCATATCCAAAAAAGAGTGGTATAAAAACCGAACCTGTTCTGCTTAGCGTTTGGCCACGGAATGAAGCCCACAGTCTAAGATCTTCTACCTTGTGTTCATCTTCTAAACTTCGTCTGTCTTCACAACCCATGCGTTGTAAAAAATTTCTCCATTCATCTATTGAAATTGTAGTAGCAATCTATGAGATGAATTCAAATAGAATGTTTAAGATACAAATAATGTCATACGCAAAGAACCTGGATATATCTTTTGCATGTAGAATATGATGGAGTCCTCCTCTTTCTCTGAACCAAGCTCCTTAAGCGAAAAATTAATGTCCTCGATGTAATGTGGAGTTATAACACTACCAATCACAGTTATATATCAGAGAGGGTTTTGTGATTGAACTATAGAACTATAATAATTTTCACTAATCCTTTTTCGCTAGTTTTTAAGCATTGTGTCATTTATTTCTGAAAGGATTGTTAAAGTTGGTGTGTGACATCCCACATTAACTAATATGACCAATTTATAGTATATAAGTGAGAATAAACTTTACCTTAACGAGCTAGTTTTGTAGGACTGAATTAAACTTAAATTCGCTTTCTAATATAGTATCAAAGCCATTAAGAGTCTAACATAGTCGAGATTTAAGCCTATTGTATCATTTGTTATTGGAATCTCTCGATATCATATAAGTGGAGACAAACCTTATTTACAGAGTTGATTTTATAAGATTGAGTTAGACTTAAACTTTCTAACAATGTGGTTCAAATTAAGAATTGAGCGAGAAGAGTTATGAATGCCACTACAAGAACATAATGTACAATTTTTAGCCAGCCTATCGAAGGAAATGCAATGCTGGATATATGTAATTACCAGAATGGCATCATATTGTGAACTTTTGGAGCATCAGGCATATCTGTGAACAGAGAGGTAGCAAAGAATGATATGCGCCTTCGAGCATCTAAGTTTGCAGGCACATCCATTGCTGTTTCTTTGACCGTAAGCAACAAATGAAAACGCTTGATCTGCCATGAACAGGCTGATTGTATCAGAGCATAGCATGAGTTTATTTCTTTCTCATTACTCTATATATGTGCCAGCATTTTTATGTGAAGTTGTGAGTATAATAACTAGTTCTTGACGAAAAGAGAATGATGACAAGAAAACACTATAGGGGTAATAAACATCACCTTTTCCATCATAGGACCATTTTCTGGCAATGGAAATTGGATAGAATTTTCATTCGAAAATGGATAAAAATCCCTATTCATTTCCACGGAGTCAAATAGTTGATCATCATTTCTAAAATAGACAAAGCCACACTCATTTTGATCGGGAAAGTGGAACATATCCAAAATTCTGTACAAATTTAGCAAGTAATTAGAAGCTGAAGCATAGTAATATATTAAAGGACAACAGATTTTTAAGCAACAATACCTGGAATCAACCATCATATCATTTACCACCAATTCAAATATATCTAGCAGGGCTTTCACAACTTTGTGCTGATTGTCTTTTTCTCCTTCCATCTGTTGGAATTTATATCAAAGTTACTAGGACTCAGTCACCGATCATACAAATTTGTCAACATACTTAGCCTTTAGTTTAGGTCTACGAAACAATTACCAGAAGTTCAGCTAGCTCAACAACTTTAGCATGTAGGGCTGGGAGAACTTTTATGTTAAAGTTCTGTAGAAGAGTTGTTTCTTGGATATTCTTTTCAATTTCGCTTAGTATATCACATATGATCCTATATATGCACAAATAATGATCAAATAAATAATCATGCTAAAATTTGGTAAGCTAAGTAATGCCCACTAAGAGAAAAAAAGAAGCGTCAGATTAAACAGAAAACTACACTAGTTCAAGAAGGAAGATTGAATCCAGATAACCATTCTATTTACTTTTACCTTTTCTCCATGCTACCCTCAACCAGAATTTCAAGAACATATTTTAGCGACTGGTAACACTCTCTTACAGCATAAAACATGTATTTGTCTCTTGTAATTTTCTTGACAAGAATCTCTTCCTTTCCCTCAAAATCTTTGGCAATGGTCAGAGCTGTAGAAAACTAGAATGTGTACAAGAGGAGTTCATTAATGAATAAGAAGATGTACAACTAATAATTCTACAACAGTAATCTCATAATACTTTGGTTAAAAGTACATTACCTTATTTGCCAAGAGGAAAACAGGCCAACGAACCTTGGAAGAAAACAATTCGGAAGACACGGGCATCATCATCAAATCCATCTCTCTGTCGAAACAATCATTGTCAGGTGCTGGAATAAGACATAGCTGTGCAGGAAAGTTACAACAAAAATCACCTGTTACTGATCAAGTCTTCAAGACGTAGCTGATTTACAATTTGATTCCATACTACAACAAATTTGGCAGTGGCATTTTTTTCATCCGGCAACTGCAACACAGATTAGTGGTCAACACAAGAGAACAGATATACTGAAATAATCTTATCTTACTATTGCTAATTTAGAACACACCTTCTGAAATATATTGCTGAGGAGACCTTTTCTTTTCTTTTTACCACGTTTGGAAGATGGTGGGATCAGACAGACGTTAAATGCTGAAGGTAAGGAGTCAAATCTACTTCTCAGCATTCCGAGTGTTCTTATCTATTTACAAATTAGAAATATGAGATGATCATTTCGTTTCTGTGGGAGAAGAAAGAAAGAAGAAAATAAGAACTTAAGCTTACCTCACCGAGGTGATGCAAAATGCCATATAGTCCACCAATTATTGTACAGAAAACAGAATACCAAATTTGGGTATCCATAAAATATACCTTAATAAACAAAGAATAAAATGTTGTTAATAATCAATGAATATGGTTTTCTTAAAAGAAAGAATCATTAGTTGAAGGAATTTTATCTTAACACATAATGACTGATAGACCACTTCATCGACAAAGATTTGTACTTCAATCAGTAGAACATGTTTTCCCCCCTTGGTAAGTACGCTTAAAATGACGATTTGAAGTTAAAAGTAAAGAAGTCTAAGTGTCAGAGAAATGATTTCAACTCACAATTACTACAGGGCTCCATACAGCTACAATTGCACCAGCATTACTCTTGACTGCAGCACATCCAAACTGTTATCAGAAACATTAACTGGTCCCTTGTGTAGTGAAAACAATTAGAAATGCACCATACCTCTTGGAAAAAGCTCATGCCATTCATAATGCACCCCAATTTTCATAATCTGTCTGGTAGGTGCTATGAGTGGTTTTATCTGCATGCATGGATATTGCATTGGTCGCTAAGAATAAGTTGCTAAATAATTAAACCAAATTGATGTGGTCGAATAATCGGTGTTCTGTTATTATTACCTCAAAACTGTAGCTAAACAAAAATTTACTTGATAACACCAATATCCAGAATAATGTGTACCTGTATGGGAAAAAAAAATTCAACATATTTATATAAATCAGGATGGATATACTAAAGCAACTAAATGTAAATAATCAGAACAAGCCAACAAGGTAATGTGATATACTTTAAAACTGAAACCTGGTCTTCTTGCATCCCTCGACCAACATAGATTCTAGGCTGTATAATAAACAAATGGTGACACTCAAGTTACAACATCTAATGACATGAATGAATATAGCAGTCAATTACACCCACATATAAATCACAGGAAAATAATGTATACTTGTGAATTCTAGAGCTGACTGATGGTGATGAAAAATGAACACATCAATCAGATGTAGTCCTCCCAAATGAGGGAATAGAAAGAATAAAAAATTCATTGCTTTAAAAGAGTATGTGTGTATAGTGATATTACTAAGATGATGTTAAAAAATTCACATTATCCGATAACTGGACTCATTAAAACAAGTAACAGACAAAAGTAGTCACTGAAATGATTATTAAGATCTGGAGTGTAATTGAAGTTCACCAAATGGAAAATTGGTATAGCAATTCTGCAAATTTAACATGCTGTTGGAAAATATAGTAACATATAAGTCGAACTTACTTGAGTCCACCAAGACAAAACTCTGCATATCTTGTAATTAGAGACCTCAATATACTTGGCAACAGAAGGGACAAAAAATAACACAACTTCAACTGCATTAGTTGTCAGGTATATTGCCGCTGCAACCATATAGGAAGTAAAGCACCATTCCTCAATCAAACTTCCGTAGTTGGTGGAATAACAAGTATATTTTCTTCTCGAATTAGCATAGCATACAGGAAGGACAATAGTCCATATAATGGCTAAGACCAGCTTCATCACTAGTTTGACCTTTTGAGAATATTCCATGGTATATCTTGCTTTCCACAAGAAGGCAATGTCTAAAATAGCTGTGTCAAAAACATGGGAACCTTTATTATCATGATTATATGAGAGGAAGAGGGGCACACTTCCATGCATAATGTCAAGAATGTTAATAGTAAAATTGAAAAATAAAAGGCTAAACTATACTTTTGGTCCTTTAACATTTTTTTTTATGTTGAGTTTAGTCCCTTAAATTTTAAAAGTTTCATTGTGGCCCTTTAAGATTTTAAAATTACTTATTTTGATATTTTCTGTCATAGAGTTAACTTGTAACGTCAATATAATCTGATGTGACTGTTATGAGTACATGCATGTTACTGAGTTAGCTTACTATTTCCAAGTTGACAATATTTTTTGTTTGAGAAAGAAGAAATTAACCATTGAGATGTTACCGTTATAGTTGTGGTAGGTTAAAAGGGGATCTTCCTCCCCAAATTGGCAAATTAAGGTTAATGTTGAAATTCTCATAATTTATAACTTTAGTCATGATTTAGAAAGTAACCTCCCAACACAAATACCCAAGAAGATGCATGCACAAGGAATCAAGTGACTAGAAGCAATCAATGGATTAGCACTGCAACATCCCAGGGGTATGCCATTCTACTCATTATATAGTCTGGTCCAATAATGAAAAGGGAAACCGTTTTGGAAGCTCCTCCTTAAGAAGTGGCTAATAAAGTATAACATTGATACTCTACTTCTATTTGTTTCATCCAATTAAACAAATGCCAATCAATGATATAAAAGATCACCATACCTTGAATTAGTTTAAGAATTGAAGAGGTAATGAAGATGCTAATTATGTCCTCAAATACTATGGCATCAAACAACTGTAGTGGAGATCCCAAGTCATGACAAGCAATGACTATTATGGCCTGAGAACCAACAGTAAGTCAAATTCCAAGATTATATATATTATAAGTAGCTGTATATTATCCGCACTAGATTTTGAGTAAACCTGAAGGGATATAATGAAAAAGCTCCACATTCTATCAAAGCATCTAAAAATTTGCCAGAATGAACGAATCTCTACAAAATTTGTCTTTCCCAGCCACTGTGGTTCATGGATTTCCTCCTTTTTATCCTGTGCAAGGAAAACAAAGAAAAGCAGGTATGTTATTCAGTATAGAGTGGTAGTCTCTTACAAGAGAAATTGAATAACAGGGTTAACATGTACTATGTCAAATGGGAGTACAAAAGACTTAATTCTTAGTAGTTGTATCAAACTCTATGGTAGATGTACACAACCTTACCCTCACATGCAAAGAGTCTGGTTTCTAAGATTTCAACCTGTGTGACATAAAAGTCATAATGCGGAAGCAACTTTATTGTTGAACCCTGGCTTAGACTTTAGTTGTACCATATGCATTTCTTTTATCAATAGATTATAAGGCTATAAATTCAAAGAGAAATATCCCTACCTATCTTTTGGGTAATAGAAATAATGAATGAATTGCCTCTAGCACATGACTCCAAAGGAAATAGGAAGTATATGGAAGGATCAATATAAAGATTCTGAATGATCCTCCCAACCAAAAAAATGTTATGGAACTTTTATTCATGGGTTACTAGATAAAACTAATGAACTATGGAACAAGATACACAGCCATCTTTGAGGTCAGAGAGTACTTTGTAGACTTTAGGTCATGGTGGAGAAAAATAACCTCTATACTTTGACAGTTCAAGAAATGGAACATCATAGTCAGCACTAACTTAACTAAGAAGTCACTTGAGATTCATATTATTCAAAAGAATTTCTGAAGAAAATCTCATTTCATACAAAAGTAAATAAGCAACAGTACCCATGATATGTCTACCTACCAAGAGCCCCGATTTGTGAGTACTATATATAATGATGAGTAACAACATATGTCGAAGAAATATAAAATTCAAATGTCATTCGAAATTCTCTATAGCTTTAGTTTAACAATTCAAATTCACTAATACAAAATGTGAAGTATAATGCATCTGAGAATCTCAGAATCACCTCTGGTTCGTCTTCATCCCTCTTTTCTCTCTTTTTCTTTCCTTTTGTTTTACCAGGTGACCTATCAAGATCATTCTTGACATGTGGTTTTGGTTTAGTTCTGGTTTTTACAAAGAAAAAGTCATGATCTGTACGCATGGGCCAACCAATTTTGAAACAATCAGGAGACCTGCATATATTGAGCAGCAGTAAGGATCTAATGATATGGAATGAAGGGATTATAAAAACAACTGGAGAAATCTTAATCTAATTGTAATGCTGACCAGAAATACTCGTTCAAATCATCATAGTTTCTCCATATAGAATGATCAGATGCCCCACCATTGCTATTGTCAACTTCCTTTGGATTGAAAATAAATTAGTTATATTGAAGAAGACGATCCAAAACAACAGAGTGGATAGATTAGAGAGTACCTTTCTTATAACAGTGTATATTGGTGTGACAACCTTGTTAAGGAAAGACTCTGGTTCTCCTCCGTATGCAGGCATGACCTTTTCCCATGTCGTTAAGCTGATAGCACCACTTAAAATACCATGCAATTCATATGCCATCTTCAGAACTCACAAAAGAAGGATGAAAGTAAATTAGATAATAATCATATGATTTAAGGTTGTTAGCAATTCCAATCAGTGAAGAAAATAGTTTTGTTCATGAGTGCATTATATAACTTCATCATGTATGCCAACTCAGTTTTCTCTATGATGAAAGAATAATAAAACCATAAACTTGTTAAACAACAAGGTTACATGGATCAAACAACACTACAATGTCCTCTGTGAATCAAGGATTCAAGATTCTTTTATGAACTAAATTTCGTCACATACTCTTTGATCATGAAATGTTTAAAAGTTCCAAATGGCATTTGTAGTATCACATAAAAACAAAAAGATATCTTCTAACATTTTTTTTTAGAAAAGGAAAATAAAAATTGGTTGAGTTTCAACCTACATGATGAAAAATATAGCAGAGACATTCTGGCATGAACCGCAAATTAGCTGCCTCCCCCCATATGAGCAGGTAAAGCCCAATGTACAATATTTTATATTGCTGGGCTTCCTGTTTCACAAAAGGTAAACTGCAACACAAGTAACAGGCTTTAGGCTTACTAAGTAAACAGCAGGTCAGAAAACAGAAATAATGTAGAAACAAAACAAATTATGGTTCAAAATCAAATAAATAAAACAGTAGAAAGCTTGAAGGAATGAAGAATGCTCAACAAAATGACAAATCATCAATTATCAGCATAATCCAGATTCAGAGAAAAAGAGAAAGGCGACACTCTCTCCTTTATCAGAAGAACAAACACACTAAATTATTGAAAGTTACAATATAATTAGATCAATAAACATACCGGATATTGCTTTTCCTTTCTAAAAACTTACACCAGTTGGTATAGTTTTTGAAAAACTTTCTCATCAGTTCATCCACACCTCCTTCCCCTAACTGATATATAAAAATGATGATGTAGTTTATATTGTCAATTATCGTAAAGTAAAATCAAAACATACAAGTTCAAAAGCAAATGCACCTTCAAAACAGATGTCTGATTGTGAGTTTGACGAGTCTGCATGTTGGCTAGGAGTAGAATGAGATGTTCCCTTTGGTTGGCAACATTGGCTTCCTATGGTAAAACACAAATATTGAATGAAAAATAATGAACGACTAGAAAGAGCAATGCTGATCATACATTACTGAACAATCAATATTATACAGAAGTGAAAAGGAAAGTTTGAGTCCAATTTAACAAGGAAAAGTGACCTGAAATCCAAAACAATGCTGAAGAAAATCAAATAGATCCACAAAGGATCCGTGCTTGTTGAAATCTTGGGCTGGGGGTAAACCACGAACATTGCGAATAACTGCAATGGCAGCCTTAATCTGTATCAATTTTGTTAGCATAAAACTCAGTCCATCATATTGCAATTGAGTCTTCTGTTGCTTGGACACAAGACATCAATGAAATGAGAAAATGTGAATCATTCAAGAAGTGTCAGACCTCAGGTTGCTGCATAATTGCATGCTGAATGCCTCCTTGCTCAAGTGGAAGAATGTTAAATTCAGTTTTTCTATGGATTGCATTTCCTTGAATAAGTGCCTATGTTGGAAAAGGTGAGAAACTCTAAGGAAAAGAAATGCATAGCAAACTGATATTATTCTTATTTCTGACTAAGCAGATCATGAAATTACTAGGAAAGGGAAGATTAAGAAATATGAAAAGGACGAAATAAAAAAGGGATCACCTGAGAAGCAGCTGGATCTGTCACTGTCTTTAGCACCTCAAACAGAACAGAAGCAATATCTCGTGCATTTATCAATTTCTGTCTTCGACTATTTGGATATAGCATCATATGAGTTGGTTTAGTAGGCCATTAAGGCGTTTGCAAATTTTTGTTCAATGGGAAAACGATGCAATTTTAAATTTAAACGCACTTAGGTACCTTTGTTCCAGATCGAATGCTTTATCATGTCTGCTATAATAATCCCTGTAGGCACGGTAAACATTCTTAAGTTCACGAATATCACTTGTTCCCCTCTTTTTTGTAACGTGCTCATCCTGTATGTCTCAATTGACAAAACAACATGCAATGATTAACTTCCCTAACCTTGTACGCAAAACATCTTACCATAGATGTTTCTGAATAAGAAAATATAAGTAGAGACTAATTAAGAACTTCTTATCTCATGCTTTTCTTGCGTATATTGATAAGTCACAACACGAAAGCTCAAAGAGATCATTCTTAATTTTGTTGCAGACTTATTATCTTAGGCAATCAAATCCGTTGAATTCATATTCACGTTGAAATGAATAGAAATTGAAAAACATTCTTGTTTACCTGTTCAAGTCTATGAAGTAGTGAAGTTTTGAATTGTCTAACACCCCTTCCACTAGAATTTTTGTCCAAGTTGTGTGCAATCACGAAGGCATGAACACGGCCTGCAAATTTGGTTTACTGGGACAATGTGAAATGCATATATTGATGATAATCAACGAATAATCTAATTGTTGTCAAGTAAAAGATGATCTACAACACAGGAATATATAAAATTCTAGTGGAGAGCCGTCATGGCTTTGTGGCTTACAATCAAAGTGAAGCTAAAAATTGCACTATACATAAAACTGTTTACCAATTAAAGAATGATACAAAAAAGATAACAATATCAAGAAATTGAACAGCACGGTTAATTCTCCTCTCCTTATTTGGTGTAAAGTTTTAGTGAGATAATTTGCGCTTTTAGTGCAATTTCTGGATTGAGATTAAGATATTTGGAAAGATAAATTCAGCCTCCTTTCTAACTTCTATTTACTTGGTTAAATATAACCACAGTGAGTAAAAATCCATTTCACTGGAAAATTGATTAAGTCATCACCATTATGTAACAACCAATTTAACTTACACAATAACCACTGACAATTGTAGTTGTTGTGGCTGTAACCTTCTAGTCTTAGATACTCATGTCCCAGAAACCAATCATCACCTCTTTCAAAAGACATTAAAAGTCCCACTTTATACACTCTCCTTTCAATCTAGACCTCCCAAATATAAAATCAAATAAAAAAAGTATAAATTCCAAGGTTAAATATATCTTGGCCCTCAGAACATCACTAGTGTTTATTTTAGTCCCCAACTTCTAAAATTAAATGTTTTTGTCTCTGTATTTTTCAAATACCAAAATTCAGCTCCTAAAGTTGACACTATAGACCCTAGAGAGGGGTTACAATCACGTCATTATGTCAAATATAATGTTTGAAAATGAAGTTTTTCATGGAGATGGACAAAGAATTGTTTTTTTAAGTATTAAAAACATTTTCAATCCAAGTTCATACATTTCAGAAAAGAAAAAGAAATAGAAAATCAGTTGCAGGACCTCCAATTACGCACCAATTTCAGAAGAAACTGAATTTCCAAGAATCAACAAACAAAATGAAGAAAAAGAAATAAAAAAAAGAGAGCCAGAGAAGGAAAAGGACTCACAAAGATATGCAACACGAGGCTCCTCCTTTCCAAGCAAGTTAGCCACTCGAAGGAACCTTTGGATTTCAGAAGCAAAAACTGTTGGCAACCTCTCACTGTCAAAGGGTTCTGGAGCATATTCCTCGTTGTTGGTGCCATTGGTAATGGCCAACGTGACATGGGGTGCCTCTGATGTCGTTGCTGATGCTGTTGAAGTCTCTCCTCGCTCGAAATAGATGCCTTCAATGGGATCTGCAGGCACAATCTCTGACATTGCTCTGAGCTAAGAAACCAGCAAAAGGGTGATGACACGCATGCATGGTATATATGTTGAATCTTCTCCATAGTGTTTGCTTAGTGAGGTAAGCTTTGGTGCACTTTGCTTTGTGGACTAATTGGAAAGTTTAATGCATTCTTTTACTTTTTCTTTTGGAGCTGTTTCTGATTTTGTTTTAGCTTTGGAGTGTGTCTGTGCGCTTTGCTTTGTGCACTGATTGCAAAGCTTATTGCCTTCTTTTGCTTTTGCTTTTGGAGCTGTTTTTGTTTTGGCTGTAGCTTTCTTTTCCCTCTGAGAAGAGATGGAGGGAAAAAACATAAACAAAGACACGTGTTCCTGACTCACTGCTTTCTTTACCAAACTGTGAAGACTTATTGCATGGTCACAACTACAAAGACCACAAACACGAGTTGTTAATTCCGAATGTATAACATTGTACAAGGTCCTGTAACGTGACATGTTTTCCCATAACAAATTTCTTAATGCTTAAGAAAGTAAGTGCATGAAATTTAAAAGTATTTAATTCATAAAGGAAAAAAAGTTGCCAGAACTTTTTGCTAGTGCTATTGTAATCCACCCCAATATTATAATCTTGTTTGCTCCATGCAAATTGTTTTATAATAAGAGCTCACTGAATATGACATGTAAGAGAAATGTTATTTGCACAACAAATTTTGCTACAAGGGGAGAAAAAAGAGGCATAGAGAGAAAAAAAAAATTGCTGTATATAACTTATTGTATGACACAATTCAACATTTGAATGGAAAGTATCACTGCTCATTAAAATGAAAGAAAAAACTGAAAATATTAAAAAAAATTCAAGGGTATATACTAAAGAAAAATACAAAATAACTAAGATATCTAAAGTAAGCAAATGATAGCTTCTTTCCATCTGATTTTGGTGATAACCTCAAATTCCTTTTGCTATTCTGTTTAGACAACAAAATTACAGCATTAATATAAACACTAAAAGTTGGAATTAAAAATTGTGATTCATGACGATTGGTTGCAGTGTTATTTACTTTTCCAGTGTAGTTCCTGCTGTTCATATCCATATTGTACTTTTGAAATTTTTTTTGTGATTGAGTTTCCATCACAGAAAGTCTTTATATTGGACATCTGATCATGCATACTGTGTGAGGTGCTGGAAACTTCAAGTTGCAACTTGCCTTGCAAAAGCTTGTAAGCCTTGGTAACTCTTCCAAGTTCAATTCCTTTAATTTCCTCAAAAACTATTTCACCTAGAGCATCATCTTTACTCCCAATTTCAGGTTTTAATTCCTTTAACTTCAAAGAAGCAATCTCATTCAGTGCATCACTTTCATTTCCATGGGAAGCATCATCATGTGCATCACAACTATTTCTCTTTTCAACGATGTTCTGTATGTTATTGGACATTGGTATTTCAAGCACTTGGAGATGTTGAAGCTCCCTTAGCCACCGCAACTAGAAAGAGATGATGGAGGGTGGCATCCTATCTAGTAATTAGTATTTTATTCAGGTTGCAGAATGATTTTTGAGCTTGTTGATTGCTATTGACTTCAAACCATTCATGCCTAACAGTTTCTCCAAGTTTGGTAATGTAACCCATCACCAACAACATATCAGTATATAGGCAATTACTTCCCGCACCCCCTCATTTGCTTCCTGCACTCCATCATATTTTTAAAAAATCAAAACTATCCTTTGTAATGTAAAAGTTGCTTCTGGAATTGGTATTTTGGAATGAATATTAGGTGTGTAAAAATGACTTCTGAATGAATTTTGGGAATGCAAGAAGCAGATCCGAAAAATGATGATTTCTGGATTTGGTTTTTCAAAATGTAAAATTGACTTCCGAGAAATCTTTTTCGAAAATATGTTTCAGAAAATATTTTTCAAAAGCCAAATTTACATCTTGAAAAATATTTTCAAAAATAAAAATTGACTTCTGGAAAACATTTTTCGGAAGTCATTTCTCGCATCCCCAATCAATTCTGGATTTCGAAAATGATTTTCGGAAACAACTTCAACGTAAACTTCACACCCTATATCAAATCAATGTTCAAAACGAAAAGTCACTCACCTCCACTCACCAAGACGCTTGTTGGAGAAGTCTGCACACCACCCACGATCATGCCTCCACAAAACTCCCAACAGCCACCACAACACCACTCTCCCTTTCAGTATTCTGTGAAGGATGAAAGTGGTATTATGAAAAAGTGATAGGGTGCAGGAAGTAAATGTGGGGGTGCAGTAAGCAATTGCCCAATATATATTCTAGCAAAATGGTTAAGAGTTGGATCTAATTGGGAAGTTTAACTTCCTTGTTCAACAAATATTTCCACCAACTGATATAGTGCACTAGCCACTGAGGATGAGAACAAACTTACTAAACAATGACAATATCTCACTGTCAAAATCGTCGAGTTATGGAGTGGAAGTTCATCACTCCAACATTTTAAGGTTGGACAGCGGAACCTATATATTGACACTATCTTATCACAATGTAAATAAATTATGGGCTTGTTTGGAGAAACCTTCTTCATAAACCCTTTAAGGAGAAAAAATAATAAGAAAAAATGAAATCAACTTCTACATACGCTAGATTTTGGAGAATTTAATACAAAATAAGTTCTATAAATTAACTAATGCACAAGTTAATTGTAGGTTATGGATGAATTGATATAATTTTTTCTTCATATTTTTTTCTCCAATCACATATAAGAAATTCCTCCAACCCTATATCAACAGCGCATTATTTATTCTATCAAATCTACCGTTTCCTTTTATTTTTCAACAAAAAACTCAAGTATGGTGTTCAGCATTTAATCTGCATAATAGATCTTATATAGTGAAGTACTGACATACTTTTTCATCAAACAGTGCAAATGAAATAAAGACGCATTATCATCCTTTTGACCATTTTTTATCTCTCCATTCACATTGTACTATTTGGTTTAAATTTACTTGCAAAAGTTTGTGAGAAATGGCACTTTAATTCCTTCAATTTGGTAAAAGCAGTCTCAGTTGGTGCATTCCCATCGTTCTTGTTTGCAAAAATTGGTCAACACCATGACTATTATTCTCTTCAACAATGTTCTCTATATTAGATGTGAATATTTCAAGCACTTGGAGCTGTTGAAGTTCCTCAAGCATAGCAATTGAAAAAACATGATGCAAGTTGCAAAACGGATTAGGAGCTTGTTGATTGTGTCATATTGACTTCCAGCGATTCATGTACCTGATAGCCAGCGTCTCTAATTCTGGGAATTGTAACCTGTCATCAATAGCATATTAATATAACTTCAACTAAATACATAAGCATCAAATCTAGTGCAATATCAGTTACAACCAGTGCAACAGATAGATGTGTTAAGGGGTCTTATATCAGCAGGTAAATTAGAAAATCATATACATATACACACTGAATTGAAAGTAATGAAAATGGATTATGAAAGAGTGGATATTATTATTTTGAGAAAATGCATAGCAGTTGAATGTTTATGTTGAATAAGAGAATTTAAATACGAAAAAGAAATCATATAATATGTTTACCTTTTGATCATCCTTATAGCTATCATTGACAAACTAAAACTGTGAAGCACAGACAATTTATCAGAATGTAATTTAGAGAGAATGATCATATATTTTGTATACACATTTATAGTTTTTATTGTATAGTGAATATACTTTTCATATATTTTATTTTCTGTATTTATCTCATTTCTTTCAATAGTAATAGTAATAAATTAAATTTATTGAACATATATGCTTTAATTTTGTATTTTTATCTTTATCTGACCTTTGCTCACTGTTTTGAATATAACTTCCCTTTTAGATAGTATTTTTGACTGACTCTAATTACATTGTATTATACATCTCCAGATATGTACATATGATTTGCTGAATTTGGATTTATATGATCTTTAGAATTGAGTATATTTGCTGAATTTTCGTAGGAGAACCATATAGATTCAACTTTCCTTGTTATAGTTTAATTGTGATTTAAATAATAGACATAAATCATTTTAATATATTTCAGAGTTTAGGAATTGTCTCTCCACCTTCTTTTCTCTCAAATCTGAGTTTACCTTTTCTTTCCTTTTCTCTTCTTTTTTGAGATTCCCTTCCTAAAGGCATTCGTCGTTTATGGAAAACTAAATATTCAAGAAGGGACGACCAAACAAACCGAATTGAGTCTGCATTGATCTCATTGTTCCGAATTTGTTTTTCTCTTCTCTAACTTTTGTTTTGTTCATTTTATAATAAAAATAGAAATTGATTGAATATTGATTTAATAAACTAAATACCAATTAAATTAAATGATATTTTGATTTGTAAAATCAGTTTAATTGGTTAATTGAATTGGTTAGTTGTTGATATGAAGCTTTAGAGAACTGTGATAAAAAGAATTATATAATTCTTAAATCTGATATGCTTTTTTACCTTCTTCTATCTTCAGTTTTGTCATTTGTTTCATTTTTTCAACTCTACATTTTATGTTTTTGAAATTATTATGGGCAATGCTAGAGATTGAATACATATATATGTATTTTTTTCAAAGAATTATCTACGTTATGTTCTATAATGCAAAATCTTATAGAAAACTTGTAATATTTGATTTAATGAAATGAAAATCAAGAATTTCCTTCTCATCGTCTTCGTCAGATATGATCAAATGTGTTGGGGAAGGTTTTTTCTGGAAAAAAAAAAAGGTAATTTTTTCAATGAATGACAACTTTGGACTTCAACAACTTGCAGTTTTTCATAATAATGTGTTGGAACTGAACCATAGTTTATGTGCAGATTTCAAAAAATTAGTGTCTCCAAATTGAAAATACATCATTTGATATACTTTGTACCACCAACTATTTTTTAAAGTAACTGATTAATAAATTATTTACTTTTTATATTTATTTTGTCATACTTTTAATTTTGAAATCATCACTCGATTAATTAACATTAATTCTTTTTTATGTATCTTGAATCAAATATTGAAAATATAATTCGTAGTAAATACGTGTAATGATATTTTACATCTTGAGAAGTTAAATTTTTTTTTTAATTTTAATATCTCTTTCAAAGTTAAACTTAAAAATAAGAATTTAAAAGTAATATTATTTTTGTTTAATAAAGCCTTTTATTTTCTAGAGAATAAAAATTCAAAAATAAGCTAAGACAAAACATTGTTGTAATAAGATGAGGAGGCAACCTAAATTAGTGCACATATACATATATATAAAATTATAAACATCCAAGATAAAAGATTTAACTCGTTATAACACATTTTAAAACAAATTCTTTACTGTTAATTACTGAAACTTATTATAAAAAGAATAAAATCTTACTGTTCACAGTCCTTATTTAACGAATATTTAGTTTGTATTAAACTTTAATCAACAGTGAAAAAAAAAAAAAGATGTGTTACAAATAAAACAAAAAGTTGTTAAATAGCAAATGTGTACGCTTCCTCTTACTATTTGAAGAACAGAGCAATTGACGAAACAAAAGTAATCAGAAATATTTGACATAAGGAGTAAAAATGATTTAATATATATGGATACCTAATAACTTAATTTGGAAGAGAATAATTTACTAGTTTAAGTTAAATAAAATTTTATTTTAAAAGATTTTGTTCTGACTTCAAATTTGTTGAAATGATATTATTGAGTCAATTATCATATTTTGGTAGATAAGGAAAGAAAAAAGTATCTCCAAAAGTTAGAAAAAAAAATGTATTTAATCAAACTTTTGGTCTCAACTCTTAAATTATACAGGAGAATTATATTAGGAGATATGCCAGGACAAATCTATATAAAATATTGAGTTGTATTGAAATGATGTTTCTAATAAAATTTTAACGATTTAGTTATGAGTGTAACACTTTTAGATTTTGAATTAAAGATGAAGAAATTTAATCATCCAAGTCAATTATTTAGAAATATATTAACATTCTACACTTAACGTGTCAACTATTCAAAAGTAATAAAATTACCGTGAAAACCAAATTCATACATTCATTAAATATTAGAGTATAAAAACATTCAAAGTAATAGAATTACGGTGAAAACCAAATTCATACATTCATTAAATATTAGAGTATAAAAACATGTATAACAATTGCAATTAAAAAAATAAACTTATTTAACTCATTCCAATAACATTTAAACTAAAACCAAGTGAAAGGTAGATCTAGCAAAAAACATACGACTATCGTACTACATCAAATCCTGGACAAGGGTGACTTTAAATTCTGATTAATTGCCAAAGAGAAGAAGGAAAAACTTTAACTTCTCATTAATTGCCAAAGAGAAGCAAGAAAAAAATTTATGGAGTTGAATTACAAGAGTGGAGTAGAGTAGAGGAAGGTTGGTGGTGAAGTGGAACGCACTACACCATTCTCCATCTGTAATAACATTTTAACAGTTACATTTAATTAAAATATATCAATAAATAAGAATTTTTTATCTTCTGTAACCTTTACATTTTAATAAATGTTACAATACATAGATTTTAATTATTATAATAACGTTTTTCTATATAAATGTTACTATAAATTGGATTTATAATATAAATAAACAATAAATAGATTAATTATAACTTTGAACTAAAATAAAAACTTGTAGACTTTTTTCACCACCACATTCCGACTCACTTAACATTCATAGTTCTCATCTTACCATTTTTCTTTCTTTACCATTCAATCTACTCAGAACGTCCTATACTCAGAACGTCCTTCTTCTCACTGAAGTGAAGGAATTAGGGTCCTGAATGTAGTGGAACATCACACGTATGTTAGTTTTTAATAAAGCGAAGTGACAAATATTTGTTTTCATGATGAAATGGAATAGTAATCAATTTTAATACATTGCTCAGACTCTCAATTATCTTGAGATCTGTTTTCCAATTCTTCATCAGGGTGAGTTAGTTTGTGGTGTTATTGTGATCGAATATAATGGTTTGTCGGTGTTGTTCGGGTGGTCTCAGCTGCACATACAACCTCTCACATTGGTCTCTGAAGTTTCAGAGCTGTTGGAGTTGCCGTCGCTATGCCTTGACCTCGGTGCCGAGACATTCACATCACAACTGATCGAGGTGGAGAAAGAGATGGAGGAGGCTGAGGAGATTGAGTCGCCGCCCGCCGTCGTTCCTTTCTCTCGCCTCTTCGCCTACACTGACTGCCTTGACTGGTTTCTCATGATCATTGGCTCCCTGGTTGCCACCACGCACGACACTGCTCTTATCGTTTACTTGCATTACTTCACTAAGGTTCTTTAGGTTCTTGTAACACACGTGAAGAATGATTCAAAGATAGTGGAAGAATTGGATAAGTGTGTTAAATTGCAAGAATGATTCTCTTGTAATGGGCATCCAAGACTATACGACATCCTTCAGTCACTAATTCACTGTTTATTTTAAGTCCATTGTTATTACATTTCTCTATTACTTGTTGTTCAGATACATTTCCTTTTTGAGTAATACAAACAATATCGTACTCTTCCTTCATTTCTAGTATTGTTACATTGGTGCTTTCATTGACTCCAATTTTGAGAAGACATGGATGAAGAAATTACAAAATGAGGTAAAAAACAATGTAGAGGACCTACATCGTTTGTTGATAATAGTGGAGAAGCTTGAAGCAGCTCTTGCAGCTCAATCCAAATCCCAAGACAAGAAGATGGACCAGATTCAATTGATGTTACAACAATCGATAGAAAATGTTTCTCAGTCTCATGGAAGTCCAACGAACTCAAGATTGACAATCAAAGTTACTCTGATCAACAGTATTCGCATGATAAAGGATATTTCGATGGGTTTTCCTCATTTTGATGGTTCTACTATGATGTTAGAGTGGATCTTCAAAGTGGACAAGTTCTTTAAATATCATAACACTCCTCACTCATATAGTATGGAAATTGCTTCAATGCATTTCAAGAAAGAGGTAGTACCAGGGTTTCAGATGTTACAGAAGATCGAAGCAGTCACCACCTAGACAACCTTAACCCTTGCATTGGAGTCTCAATTTGGACCTTCACCATTTGATTGTCCAATGGTAGATCTCTTCAAGCTGTAGCAAAATGGAACAATATTAGATTACTATTTAAAATTAATGGCTCTTGTTAATAGATCGGGAGGTTTGACAGATGAAGTTGTTTTAAATTGTTTCATTAGTGCTTAAATGTTGACATTAAACGTGATGTAATGGCCATGACTCCAATAAATTTGTTGAGAGTTGTAGCATTGGCCAAATTATATAAGGAAAATTATACAAGTATACCCAAAACATCACCCTTATACAACAACAGATTCACAACCTCATCATCCTATTCCACTCCCTACAACTCATTACCCAGAAATGCACCTAAACCTTACATGTGCCCAAATCAAATACACCACCCTTATTACCCACACCACCTAGCCCACAACTTAAAAACCCCAATGTCAAGAGGATCAGTCCTGCTGAAATGCAGTTGAGACGAGAAAAAGGCCGATGTTATTTTTGTGATGAGAAATTTTATTTCAACCACAAATGTCCTAACATACAATGTTTTGTGTTGCAACTAGAAAAGGAGGAACATGAGAATGAGAAAGAACCATTGGATGATACAGTAGAACATGAACTACCAACCAAGGATGGCCATCATTTATCTTTGAATGCTTTAAAAGGAGGCTTGGGAGTAGGGACAATAAAATTCATAGCTTATATAGACACCCTCTATGTAACAATGTTGATTGATGGAGGAAGTTCTGATAATTTTCTTCAACCAAGAGTGGCAAAGTTCTTGAAACGTCCAGTTGTTCAAGCTTTAAGGTTCAAAGTCATGGTGGGCAATGGTAATTACATGGAGTCAGAGAGATTGATTCAGGACTTTAAACTACAAGCTCAATGTAATGTATTTAAGTTGTCTGCATTTTTGTTACCAATCTAGGGTGTGGATCTCATACTGGGTGCTAGCTAGCTCAAAACCTTAGGGCCTCATTCAGCAGATTATGATACACTTCAAATTAAGTTTTTTATAGGGAGGGAAATTCACTAAATTACAAGGTGACAATGACAATCTTCCTAAGACAACTCAATTACATCACATAAGGAGAATGGTCAACACAAAGGCCATATAGTTCAAGAGGAATCCAATCTAATTTCCTTGTTGAAACTTCCTAATGATATGGAACCAGAATTGGAACTTTTGTTACACACATATAGTTCAGTGTTCAGCTCCCCTTCTGGCATACCACTACCTAGGTCTCATGTCCATCACATACCACTGCTAAAAGGCTTAAATCCTGTTAAAATCAGACCTTATAGGTATCCTCATAGCCAGAAGGAAGAAATTGAAAAGCTAGTGGAAAACATATTGAGAGAAGGTAGCATTCAACATAGCAGCAACCCTTTCTCTTCTCCAATCATCCTGGTTAAGAAGAAAGACAGATCTTGGAGGGTATGTACTGATTACAGGGCTTTAAATGCAATTACTATAAATGATAGTTGTCCCATCCCGATAGTAGATGAACTGATTGATGAGCTTTATAGAGCTTGCTATTTATCCAAGTTGGATCTAAGGTCTAGTTAGCATTAAATACTGTTGAATCCCGAGGACAGGCTCAACGTTACTTTCAAAACACTTCAAGGTTTATATGAGTGGTTGGTCATGCCTTTTGGGCTGTCCAATGCACCTGCAACCTTTCAAAGTCTTATGAATCATATATTTAATGGTATTTTAAGGAGATTTGTACTAGTATTTTTTCATGACATACTAGTCTATAACATAAACTGGAAGGATCATTTACAACACCTTGAAATGGTGCTTAACATTCTTAAGAACAATAAATTGTTTGCAAAATTTTTAGCAATTTGGCCTTGAATACTTTCTACATTTGAAGAATCGGTCACCTCATCCATAGCTACAACATCAAAAGAACTATCTTTCTTGACTTCTCGAGCTAACTCTTTCACTAGTGTCGTTTTGCCCACGCCATCAGTCCCATACAACCCAATCTTGTAGATGTTAGGATCTTTCAACACTTGTTGAATTTCTTTTATTATTGGTGTTTTAGAAATTTTATCGAAGTTTCCTTCTCTAGGACTTGATGAATCTCTTGTATCATCATTTGCAATTTCTTGCTATGCTGGTGCATGAACTGCATATTAGGAATGTGTATCGGATAATTTGCTTGGACATCATTCAAAATAAGATTTTCTGCCTTAACAATTGTTGCATCCAGTTTCTTCAGCCAAATATGGACATTGTTTAAAATTTTTTCTCTATTTCTTTTAGCCTCATCAACTTTTTCTTGCACACTACTTTTTATGCCCATCAGGTTTTCAACCTCAATTTTGAACTTTTCAAGGTTACTTCTGTAGGAGGTTATGTAGTCTAATTGACTTGTCGTGGATTCAATAATTTTAAAATACATTGCCACCACTTCCTTCTTGACTTTCTACTATTTTAAATCAATAATAGAAACATGGAATATATAAATAAACAGTGAATCAAAATTAATCAACTGAAAATCACTCTCAACTCTACTAATTGGTTTATTCAATATCGCATAATTCTATTAGTCCTTCACTAAAAAAAAGGCATAACTCTATTAGTCAAGATTTGATGTTTAGTGGAGATTGAATGTTAATTGAAAGCCTATAAGGATATTTAGTCGTATTTATATGGCTCTTTATATTTGTAAGTGTTAGACTACTCTTATTGCTTGAGTTATTATTTTTGTCATTAAATATTATTGAATAAATAAAGAAAAAGAAAAAAATCAAAGTAAAGACCAATTCAACCTCCAAATTACCTTCATCTTGTTCTAAATTTTATTGCATAATTTTGTAGAAATTAAGTTCTTTGATTATTAGATACAGATACCACTTACCACCAAGTGGTGTTAAGACTTGTAAATCCTTGAAAAAAAATAAAAAATAAATTCAGTAGCACGATTTACACTATTAGAAAACTATTGAATAGTGATTAAAATTAGTAATTTTAATCACTATTTTTCAATTAGTGACTGAAAAATTTGGTCACTATAAGTGACTAAATCAATGATTGATTTATGACTAAAATTAATGATAAAAAAATTCAATCACTATCAATGATCGAATCAGTGACCAAAACATAATAATAATAATAATACTAATAATAATAATAATAATAATAATAATAATAATAATAAACTAGAGACAATCTCCGGGGAGAGTGTATTCAAAGCTCTCTCAAGCCTTATCTAAGCCTGCTTGTGAAATCCTTCATTGCGCATGCCAGCTTCGGCGCCTCCTTCCCATCGCAGTGATTTTCAACAAGGAAACGTGTGGCGGCAACCCGCTGCAATGTGCTGAGAAGACGGATCTCGTAGAGAAGCTTAACATCGTCGGTCTTGAAGGCGGCGAAGAGGTCGAGGTCGACGTTGGAGTCGACAAGGGAGTCGCAGACCTGGACGACGGTGATGAGATGGTTCAGTTCCACACCGGAGATATCGGTGGTTTCCTCAATGGTGGGAGGAGAGAAGCCTTCGCAGATGAGGGAGGTGATGAGGGGAGCATACTGATAATAGAGGCTGAGGCGGTTGGCGAGGACGTTGATTTGGCCGGCTATGTCGAGGTTGTTGTATTGCGAAGGGAGGGGTTCTGATGGAGGTGGAACACGTCTTCAAATTTCCTCACTCTCATATGGATTGGTGTCCGAGAAAGAGAGCGAGGTTGGGCTGAGACATTCCCGAGCTCCCTAAGGTAGTATATTCATCCTAAAATCTCATATCTGATAATTCCTTTAATTTTCTTGTTCTTTGATCTTTTTTGCTTGTAGATCTGGTGGAATATATGTAGATTAGGTATGTTTGGACCAGGTATGTTTTGGTCACCATTCAACAGTTTTTTAGTTGTAATTAAAACAATCTCCAAGTTCATTTGTTTGAAAGGAAAACCTATGACCAACTCATTGAAGAGAAGAGGTTAGCCGCCGTGTGTTATGGACAGTTATACCGAAGAAGAATGAAAAAGGCATTTGATAAGAAAGTTCGCCCGCGAGAATTTCATGAAGGAGACCTGGTAGTTAAAAAGATCATATCTATTCAAAAAGATAATTGCGGTAAATAGATGCCTAATTATAAAGGTCCATATGTGGTAAAGAAAGCTTTCTCAGGAGGCGTATTAATTCTCACAAATATGGATGGGGATGAGTTACCGTTGCCGGTTAACTCTGACACAGTTAAAAAATATTATGCCTAGTCTGATTCTATGATCCAGGGAATGTAACTTTTTGCGAACATGAGTTTCTTGTACGAAAAAAAAATGAATTGTATCTGTATATTCTTTTGATGAAATAAAATGTGCTTTGAACTCTCACTTATATATTCTTGTTAAAGTTAAGAAAAAGTATACACCACGAGTTGACTACACGACTTCTCGAATTCTAAGGGATGTCACGGAATAAATAAAAAGAAAGAAAAAGAAAAAAAAATTGCTCAATAAATCATATTTATGAAATCATTGAATTTATTGAAAAATTGAAAAAAAAAAGATTGAAAAAGTTTTGATATGATCTTGAAGCCTGACAGGAAAAGAGGGATTAATTGATCATTATCAGACAGAATATGTTTGCATGCATATGTCTTAAAAACCTCTTTGAGCTTTCCTGCAACCATTCAAAAAAGGGTTTGCTTCAATAATTCCCCAGTGTTTCTTATCAAAACTATGAATAAACATCAAACTGGGACAATCTGTTAGAATTTTCATCAAAACAAATTCATTATCAATTTTCTCTTTCAAAGGCATTCAAAAACAAAAAAGGTATAATAAAGAGTTCGCTAAATTGAAAACTTGCAAAGGGCAATTTAGGCAAAAAAAATAAAATAAAATAAAATAAAATAAAAATAAAAATGAAAAAAATTGGATATTAAAAGAGAAAGAAGAGAAAAAACGGAAAAGACAAGTGTTAGCAGTTATCGAAATTTGTTGCGAGAATTAATCTCTTTGAAAATCAAGCAATCAAAGATTCAAAATGATATTTGGCCATGTTTCTTCATCCCGAAACATCAATAATTTATCCATTGAACCTTCTTTGAGCCTAAAATAAAATTCTTTCAGAAATACCCAAAACAAGAATCATCAATCACTTGAGACTCAGTTCGTGGTATATCTCAAAATCTTCCCAAACCAAAAGAAGAGAAAAAGAAAAGAAGTCAAAAAGCATAGTGATTTCATCAATCGATGATCTACAAATGATAAATATTTTCAACAAAGAAAGAAGATGACAATGATAAAGAGGATCTCAACAAAAGCCTGAACTGTTGTTTCACAATATTAAGTTGATGATTGTTGTTACAAAATAATAAAACCCACAAACATTTTTTAGCCTTTATACCTATTCTTGCAAAACCCAATAGCTCTTAGCCACATTACAAGCCATAGAAAGTCCATATTGATTGAAAAATGATTGTTGATGATTTTCATACAGAATAACCTTGCAATAGGATGAGATGATTGCTAATATGCGTAAAAAAAATGATTAAAAAAAGAGGAGAAAAGAAAATTTTGAATGCCTTTAATAGAGAGGATGACATCAAATAGCTAATTGAGCAACAACAAAATTTTGCTAAATAATAACATTGGGGCAATCCTTTGAATTCTTCCAGCCAATTTTTCTTTCATTTCAGCTTGTTGCCATTCACATTTCAAACACTGAAGCAATATTACTCGATCAAATGCTATTTGAAGAGCAACATTCTTCATATAAGTTGCACTGCTTTAGTGTTTTATCAAAATCCATTTTTCCTTACCTAACTCAACAAAAAAAATAAAATAAACTACCCTTTTGAACCTAACATCGCATATTTCAAAATAAAAAACAATTGGGGCAACTTTGTATAAAAAGAAATGTTCATAAAGTTGCACTCATTTCTTCAAAATTATAGCCCACATGTCAAAACTTGGGCCCTGCTATAAGCAGTTTGAGGTATTGTCATTTGGATTTTCCTCAATGAAACCTCATCATCCATTTTTTTGTTTAACCACCAATGTAAGTGCATATGTAGCAAAATATGTTAAATAGTGGAATCAATAATTTCCTAATTGCACCTGTCAGGCATTAAGATTTGTTAAATATTAAAAAAAAAATTCAAATAGATATCATCAGATTTCAATAAATTCAATGACAACTGAGGAAATATTTGATTTACAGCAGGAGGGAATGATGAAGAAAAAAGAAAAAATAAGTATGATTAATGTTGTACTTCAAAATATTATGCATTTTCTAAAATTGCATTTCATTCAAACATGCATGCATAAAAAAAATAAAAATAAAACTAAAAATAAAAAAATAAAAAAAATTCATCAAATCAATTTTTCATGCATTCATACATGAATTAAAAATCAATTTGCATGCATTCATACATGAATTAAAACATCTAAAATTTTCATGCATTCTTACATGAATCAAAACACCTGAGATGCTCATTCATTCAAACATGTATTCTCATAAAATGATGGATCAACATTCTTTGAAATCAATTTCTCCATAGACAAATGACCCTCTCGATACAAGGTCTTAAGCAATGATGATCAGCGATCCTCTCGGTACAAGATCCTGTTCCCATGATTTTAGGTATGACCTACTAGCACGAAGTTAACCTTAGGTCTGCAATGATGATCCGTGATCCTCTCGATACAAGATCCGGTCTCACATTTAATTTTTCAACAATGATGATCCGTGATCCTCTCGATACAAGATCCGGTCTCACGTTTAGGTTTGCAATGATGACCCGTGATCCTCTCGATACAAGATCCGGTGTCACATTTAGTTTTCTGCATGATGATCCGTGATCCTCTCGATACAAGATCCGGTCTCACCTTGTTTTTTTTTAGCTGTGATGATTTGTAACTCTCTCGTCCTGAAAAGGTCAAGGTTACGACATCATTTTTTTTTGTTTTCTTTTAAGTTTTAAGTATTAGATATTTTTTTTTTATCACGGACAAAATCAGTTATTTTTATCTTTACTTGTCTTTTACTTTATAAACGTGAAAATCTCAATTTTCAAAGTTATTAAGTAAAGTCAAGTAAAGAGGGGCAACTGTCAATACCCGATTTTGTCCGGATAAAAGAAATATATACCCTTTTTTTTAATTTATTTAATTTTGTGGGTGCTTTAATCAAAATAAAATAAATAAATAAAATTGTTTTTTGATTGAAATTTATGGTTAGGAAAAAATTAAAGAGTATTTAAAATAATTAAGGATTAAGTATCTTTAAAAAAAAAACCTATTAAGGAATTAAAAATAGAATAAAAATGTTTGCCACGTGGCAAGCTAGGAGTGGAGAGTTTTTGCCTGCCACGTGGCAAGATTCGAACCCAATGAAGCCGCCAAGATTCGAACCCATGCCCTGAAACTGGTGCCTTAAACCAACTAGGTCACCTTGATTTTGTTGTTACATTCTTCCAAAATAGATTCAAGTGCCTATTTCGCAAGCCACTAAATTGTTCCCTGCACCCCCACATATTCTGACTTGCACCTCCAGACTTTTGGAAATTTCTGAAATGCCCTCGCCACTAGCTGGTTTGGGCATGCTACCTGCACCTCCATTAATCAGAATTCACACTTGTCGCAACCGGGGCCACGACGGGGAGGCGAACAAAAATATTAAGTTTTAATAAAACAGGGGAGTCGCCACCATAATTTATTAAAGGAAAAACTATGGAAAAAACCAAAAAAAGTCAGATAAAGCAAGTTTGCAAAACCGGATTTAGAGTCCGGGAGTCGGTTACGTGTGGGGAAGGTGTTAGCACCCCTACAACGTCCGCCCTAAGGCGATACCTTTAATTAAATAAGTAAAATAAAAAGTGTGGTTTTTCAAAATATTTTATTTTTCCCAAAAAGAGTGCAATGCAAATGATAACAAAAAGAATATATTATTTTTTAAAGGGGGAGCCCGACAAGGATTTGACCTCGCTCCTACGTATCTCTATCAAGGATAGAGAATCAGGGTTACGTAGTTCTTTGATTGATAGAATTGTAGGTTGGTTTGATATTTTGAAGTTTTTGAAAGCTTGAAAAGGCTTGGGTTTGAAAGTAAGGGAAATGAATGTCATCAATGCCAGGTTTAAACCCTGGGCTTTGGGTAAGATGCCAAGTTTAAAGCTTGGGCTTTGGAAAATAGTGCCAAGTTTAAAGCTTGGGCTTTGAGAAAATAGTGTCAAGTTTAAAGCTTGGACTTTGAGAAAATAGTGCCAAGTTTAAAGCTTGGGCTTTAGTAAGATCATATATGCAAAGTGGAAATTCTTGGTTTCGGGGTAATTTCGGAATTTAGAGAAGGGTAGGTGCAGTTATTAATTAATGGGTGTATAGGAAGTAATCCCACCAACCAAAACTTAACTTATGGTCAAGGGTATTCTGGTAAATATGAGGAACTGGGGGTATATAGGGATACAGGGGGTGCGAAGAGAGACTCCTGACCAATGAGCCCACTTATATTGAGGGGGCAACTTGGTAATTGTGGCAAAAGTGGGTGTCAGCTTCAAAAATGTGGGGTGCAAAGAACACACCCACTATCCAGCACCCTCCTAGGGTTTGGAAGGCTTATGGAAGCCTGGTTCTAAGGCAGTGGGGTGCGGCTATCCAGGGCTGTGGCGGTGCAGCAGTCAACGGCCCACGGCGGGGCTCACGGCGGCGCTGGCAGTGGGCGTCGCCGACGGAAACTGCAGCGGCGAGGGGTATTTGTGGTGATTGAAGCCTCGGGATGCAATCTGGAAGGTGGCTTGGTTCGTTCTAGGCTGTTTTGGGGCACATGGTGACCTTGCATGCATTGGATATGCAGCGTGGGGCGCTCGGTGACAAAGGCAAAGGTGGCGTGTTCATGGTGGAGGGCGAAGTCTCGGCCGTGATCCCAAGGTGGTTTGCGCATAGTGGTTGCATGCTTGGGAGATGCAATGAGGTGCATGGTACGCATGGAGGTTGGAGAGAGAGTGGAGCGGTTCGAAGGATATGAGAGTGAGATGGCGATAGATTTGCATGGTCGTATGGAGTGCAGTTTGGAGGTTGAAGATGAAGAGATGTAGTGATGCGTGATGGTGGCTTGGCGCAAGAGTTACTTGCAAGGCATCATGGTGGTGGTGCTAGGGGAGCTTGCGAGGCATCATGGTGGTGGCGCTAGAGGTGCTTGGGGCATCATAGTGGTGGTGCTAGAGGTGCCTGCGAGGCACTATGGTACTGCGAGGGAGGACGGTAGTGATGTTATGGAGGTGCATGGGGTCATGCTGATGAAGTTTGATGGTTGTAGTTTGGTGGCCTAATGATACAGGGAGATGGCAGCGTAGTGTTAGGAGATGCAAGGCGCATGGTGATGAGGTTTGATGGTTATGGAGGTGGTTTTGATGAGGGCACATAGGGGCCATTGGTTTGGCATGGCGATTAGATGGTGCGAGATGATGGCGTGAGGTTATGCTAAGGTTCGGTGGTTATGGAGGTGAGTTGCGGGTTGATTTTGGTTTGTGTGGTACACTGAGGTGCGTGGCGTGGTGTAGCGGAGGCACTTGCGGTTTGGGAGGTGCAATGGCTTGGCGTGTGGTGCGGCCTGCCTTGGTAGTGGTTCTTGGAGGCACCTGAAGGTGTGGCTGCTGGTGGCGAGGGAAAGGTGCAGGCTTGGACGTTTAATGGAGGAGAGGCATGGTGTGTTATAAAGGCACGACTGAATGGTGGAAGAGGAGATGCGTTGGTGGTGTAGGAGGCGTTGTCTTTGGTTAAGGGTATTAAGGTGCAAGGAGGTTTAGGTGAGGCTTGGGGTAACGAAGGTTGTGATGGCTCTTACATGGCCGGAGGTAGGAGGTATCATGGTGGGGGTATTAAGTGGCCATGACAAGTATAAGAAGTGCATGGGAGGCTGTTTAATGGGGTTGATTTTGGTCCGGGGGTACAGTATAGGTGCAACGTGAGAGGTGCATGGGAGGTTGTTTGGTGCTAGGTAACATGGAGATGCAAGGTGCATGGTGGTGGAAAGGTTAATGAAATGTACATGGCGCCAGTTGTGGAAGAGGGCTTTAAGGGTACTGTTAGGGGTGGTGGCCACAAGATGCAGCTAGGTGCATGTGGCAAGAATGATTGATGTTGGAGGTGTAAGCATGGGAAGGTTTATGTGAAGGAGGCTGATGGGGCGTTTTTTTCGTTGAGTAAAGGTGGAGATGCTGCTAGTAGTTGACGTAGCACCGTTTGTGGTGCAGAGGAGCTTAGTGGGAATGTAAATGTTGGTGGGGAGGAACTGGTACTGGATAGGGTGATGGAATCGTGGTACAGGTACAGGGGAAAAATGAAAATACATCTTGCCATAGGAATAGTTTGTGGATTTTTATTCTATGCAATGTGCAGTGAAGCTTAAAAAATCAACAAAAATAAAAAACATACCTGGTACTAACAGTTGATCCTTTTTTCTTCTACGTCTTTTTCTCTTTTCTCTCTTCTCAATACACTTTTCTCTTCTCCCTTTTTCGTTCCTTTGTTCTTCGTGTTTTCTTCCCAGTATCTTTTTTTTTTCAGAATGCTCCCCTTCTCAATATATATCTTTTTATTATTATTTTCTTTTCTTTTCAAATCTAAGTGGTTATTATTATTATTATTTTTATTATTTTTTTTAAAATCTAAGTGGTTCAGAGCAGTTAACAAATCTTTGACTCCTTCTCTCTGTTATTATTTCTTTTAAACATTTTTTAAATTAATATTAAAACAAATCTACCCAGGAATGAGACCTAAGTCACTTTTCAACGGTAAAATACAATTATTTATTATTAATCTTATTTTTAATTAAGTGGAAAACATAGGTTAGTGGTTATCTGAGTGGTTTTAAAAATTGTTATTTAAAATATTTATTTATTATTTTTTTTAAAACAATACGTGAAGTTAAAGAGTGAGAACATGGGAGTTTACTGCCATTGACTCATTCTTTTTATTATTTTTATTATTATTTATTTATTATCTTGAACGTGCAAAATCAAGT
>Ga0209700_100895_pt1 | contig 59918 bp, 39 predicted proteins | sample SiratroredBW_FD_187528 | JGI IMG/M metagenome (GOLD analysis project Ga0209700, IMG submission 187528) | Root nodule microbial communities of legume samples collected from California, USA - Siratro red BW (SPAdes) (version 2) | ecosystem: Host-associated > Plants > Roots > Nodule | place: USA...
ATATATATATATATATATATATATATATATATATATATATATATATATATATATTTTATTTTTTTTTGGGACCACCACGTGTCGAATTGAGTTGGTTTAAAGTTATAAAAGGCTAAAAAAAATATTAAAGTTGAAGACATCAATTTTATTTATTGAGAAAAACATACTTTTAAGAAATCGTAGTAAATGTGATTTTTTAACGATAAATGAAGCTTTTATTTACAATGTTGTGAGAGATTTCAGGCTTTATGATTTAGTCATACTTGGTTTGTGAAAAAAAAAAAGTCTTTAAAATAACACTATTTTCTATTTGACCTTTGTGTATACAAATTAAAATATTTATATTTAAGAGTTCAATAATTTTTACAGACATTCTTTTTCCTATTAAGATAGCAATTTTGTTCGTGAAAAATAAGATGTCCTCCCTTCTGTTTTTATCTATTTTTTTTTTCTATTGACTTTCGTTTTTTCCTTATGCGTTACTAACATTTTCTTTTTAAATATCTATTGCTAATTAAATTTGTAGATAATTTTAAATTTGCAGAAATAATTCCACATCAGATTTTTATTTATTGAAAGTATTTATTCCATTACTCAGCAAAAATAGTTATATCTCATAAAAATTACAATGGAACAATAAGAATTCTTAAAACTTTAGCAATATTATTTTTACAAGGAGTAACAAGAACAAAAAAAAAATGCGTAAAATATAAATATGTATAAAAACTATTTATTTTAACAGAACTTTTAAAAATTTAGTATAAATTACAAAAATTATATCACATAATGAACCTTATTTAAGCAAGATAAAAACCCAATATGTTATTTATAAATATCAACATTAAAATGTTCTTAATCAAATTCATCATTTTATTGAAAGAACTTTCACTGATATTGTATTAGTGCATTTTTTATTGGGAGGAATTACACAGGAATTTACAATAAGTCAACTCTCAATACAACTTATTGAATAATCGAACGAATTTATAATTTAAAACTCATTATTGAAGAAATATAAATTATGTGAATAAGAACATATACCCAATCAAAATTTATTGGGTGAGTTTGTTATTTTCCTTTCAAAGAAAAAGAGACTTACTTTAAGTAAAAACTATTTATTGCAAACTTTTACTTGTTTGTTTAAAATATATTTATTATTTATGTTAACAAAGTCAACTAAAGTAGACTAATCACTCTATTCGCAAATATCAAAGATTTGAAAACAAATTTGATTAATCACATGTTTCAGTTTTGTTTAGTTAAAAAAACTATTTTTTTTAATTATAAGTCACAAATCACTTAATTTACAAGTTAACATTTTATTCTTGGATTGATTTGCATCACATTTTTTTATTATTTAAATTTATAAATTTATTATATTTCTCATTAAAATCTAAATTAGATCTATCGTGTGTATATATATTATCGTCATTACATGAGTATTATTTTATGATTTTAAAGAGTATAAATAGTTTGATTTCTTTCTGATTCAAATATTCACTTTGAGTATTTATATAACATTTAGTGATGCAATTGTTGTATCATATACAATAAATTTTAAAAATCTTCAATTTATTATTTTATCAATGTTTGAGTAACTGTATTATCTAGAATATTGATACATAACTATATGGTTTAAAATATTTAAAAAAATCTATACGTTTAGACGTATAGCTTAATATACCATGTTATAAGGTGAGAGTAACCGATACGTATAATCATGATTCACTATTTAAATTATGCTAACAATGTATATTTTATTAAGATAACACACTGTAATATATTTTTAATATATGCATTTATTTATTTTCTCAACCACTTAATTAATATCATATTGTTTAATTGTAACAATTCATTTTTACACTACTTTAAGGTAAGGTGGCTACAAACAGTTTTTTATTGGATTCTATATAGTAATTGGATAAATTTTCAAACATCAAACCCTACACTAACAATATATCTCACTACAAAATATTAAAAAAAGAAAAAAAATATTTACCTGATAAAAATTTTAATCAGTTAAACTTAATCTTTACGTTACCATCTCTTGTAAGTCTACTTATAAATAAGAAAAAGAAAGTTAGAGAGATAGTCTAAGTATTTATTTCAAGAAACTCATGATTTTTTTTTTAATTTGACTAAATAATATAATATTTTATAGTCCTAAATAAACATTTATTACTTTGTTACATTATTCTGATTTTATTCTATTAATAACATTTCTCTCCCAACATAATTTTCTTAGGAGCTCATGAGTGTGTTCATATATAATTAATGTTAACTCCTCTAATTTCTCATGCTTCTAAATCTATGTACTTAAATATAAAATCGTGTAATGAATAAACAAAGTAAAAGTTACGACTATTTTTTAATCTTATATTTACCATTTAATTAATACTATTATTATTTTATAAAATTTATCATTCAATCTTATTCACATATTTTACCGTTAAATTTGTAATTTTCATCACATATTCACCATTTTTTTCTATTTTGTGGTTATATTATTATTTTTTCACATTTTACAATAATAATAATCATAAGGAAAGATGATGTCATTTTTAATAATATATCAACACTTTATTATATTTATTATAGTGATAAAATATTAAAAAATATGATAATACCATATATAATTAGCATCCTTAGTTGCACATGTGGGCATCAGAGTCTTACTAACCGGTTGGACCGGTCAATCAGTATGGCGCATAAAAGCGAATCAAATTTAATCCAACGGTCCAGATTCAATGATTCGAACAGGGTACACGAGCGTTTTATTTTTGCTCACATTCATTTTTTCTTTGTAATTTTATATCTCTTTTGTTCTCTCCTATCTCTGTTTCTTCCTCTACTCTGCTCAACATCCAACCATTCACAAACTTCAGATTTTTTTTTTAATATTTTTTCTCAAAGTTCTATTCTTTGGGTCACTAGCCACAGCAAAATTCTTCAGGGTGTCTGATTTTTTGCCATATGGAGAGGGAATTTTTGGGCTTGAGTTCCAAAAATGGTGCTTGGACTACTATGAAAGATGATGCTGCTAACAAACCAAAAGACCCAGGTTGCACTTTCCACCATTTTTCAAATTATTTGTATCATTATTATGATCATATAAAAAGTTGCAGTTCGCACGTTGGTTTGAACTTGAAGGTTTTGCATTAGCTTAGACGTTGGAAAGCCAGAGCCTTTTTTTTTTTAAATTTAGAATTTTATTATTATTGTTTTTTTTTTTGGGTTGTTATATTATGCAGGAGGAAAGAAGAAGTGGAAATTTTTGGATGGCAATATTTTTCAGTTCCATTTTTGGATATTTTGACACCCCTTTTACTCAGTTTTACTTGATATACTATTAATGGCTTAGTCTCATAGAAATCAGAAAAAGGAAAGAGCTTGCATTCCTTTCAAAAAAGAATAAAACATGGAGGAAGAGAGGAAAAGGAGAGTGCTTTAAAACGCATGTGCCACAGAAAATATTATTGTGGGGTTCTTTCTTGGTTTACTTTTTTTCTTTTACCCTTTTATCTGAATTGATAAGAACTAGAATTTTAATTTTAAGGTTTGTAATTCTAAGTGCCCTTTTGATAATAAGGGTGAGGAAATGAGCCTATTGAAACATGAAGCTATATAGTGAAGGCATTTTATCTCCAAGTTACAACCTAACTACAATGCATAACTACATTAATTAGGTGAAGTATCTATCATTTATGGAGCTACTATTAAAGAAAAATCTTGATAAGTGGGGTAATGGACCCATTTGGTAATTATGTTTTAAAGTTGATGTTTGATAGATGAGAATGGTGGGGAATGCCAAGTTGTATACAGTTGCCTTCATCTTGCTCTCGTGTTGTGTTGTGAGATGGTCAAAACGTAGGTGACACTTTCTTGAAGAGGATGAAGAGGAGGGAAAAACACTTTTCTGCCAAATTATATAGTATGAAATTCAAAAGCTAAAAGTGAAAGGTTTTGACTTAAAAAGAAAATATTTATCATATGAATTTAGTTTCTTACTTACTGTGCATAAAAAAAAGTTAGAGTTGTAGTAGAAGAACAGTGTAAACTCTCTTTTACTTATGTATAAACTATTTACTCTCATAACATTAAAATGACTGATACTGTAATTTTTTTTTACCGTGCATAAAAATTAAACTCTAACAACTCAGATCTTAAAACCAATGACAAAAATGCTAGTTGGGAATTCTTGGTGTTTGTCATAATTTTTTCTGAGACATCAGTCTTTGAGATTAATTCACTATTTTATCTCTCCAATTTATATATATTATATATATATATATATATATATATATATATATATATATATAAATATTTCTTTCACTGTATTTTAGACATTAAGATCAGTATTTAGAGATCAATGATAATATTTTTATTTTTTTAAATTTTTGATGGTAAATAATCTTTTGTTCTCTTATTTCACATATTGCAAAGAATAAGTGATGTGCAGTAAAGTTTCTTTTCCTTTAAAAGAAGAGAAGTAATGTACAGTAAGAGGGACATGAAACAAACATTATTGATTTATTAGATACGTCTGGTACATAATAGAGACGTGGCATTGGTTGTCTCTGGTGCTATTTCTTCTATATTTTATTGCAGAATGTGTCACTTCTTTTTCTTGCTTTCATATTCATCTTATGATGTGCATTATTTAAATGATGGAGACAATCAGCTGTATTTTAGTATTATTATTATGGATTCTGATGTATGAAAATCATTTAAAAAGGATAAACATGTGTACACATTTTTTTAAAGTACATTCACCACCATATTTATATTATATATCCGAGGTTAACATGTGCATGCGTGGTGCTAAGATAATATTTTATGGCCTTGAGAAATAAAGAAACATCTTCCATGGTAGTAGTGACTAGCTGTGTGCAACAAGGTTCGCATAAAATATTCTGAGAGCCACAGCATAAAATATTGTAGCATGATATAATAATTGCATTCAATGAGGTTCACCATTAAATAATGGTAAACTTCATAAGGAGTTAATATATATTTATATTTTTCTATGGTTTATAAATTTGAATTTCTAAACTGTGTCTGTTCAGATGCTGCCGACAATTATTATAAACTAAGGTGGTCACAACCTCACATGTGAAATAATTAAAATATGTGAATAGTAGTACAAGGCTTCTGGCTTCTTATGATCAAAGCTCTTTTGGAGCTTCTATGAAATAGTTTTATTGTAGAAAAATTGTTTCAAGTGTTTCATTGCTGTTGCTGAAGTTGTTCTGAGCCATTCAAGTTATTTGTTGTACCTTCATTATTTGCTTGCTTATTATCTTTTCTGCGGGGGAAAAGGGTTGAAAAATAGTCTGTGGTGTGGGGACATATTCTCATTTGTTTGATATTATTGGTTTGCCAAAGGCTGAGAGTTTTTCTTGTAGATATTATGTGTCTTTGCTCAGGTTCTAGTGAGCATGATGAGAGTATTTTTCTTACTAGTTTAAAGCACCTTGAAGACCATTATCATTCTCCTGTTTCATGTACTTTGGATTTGGAAAACAGTTAATCTATTATTTTTATTAGGCACTTTACCTGTGTTTATACATCTCAATCAAAGAGCTAAGCTTCTTTTAGTTTGAGGTATCTATGATTATAATGTGTTACCATCTTTATTCACAGATGGATTTTCTTTTGCATGGTTTCATTTCTCATGAGCTTGATCCAGTGTTACATACACCTTTTTTGTCCTAATTTGTGCAGTGAGGAGTTCAGGAATGCGGTGGTCATTCCCAAACAAGGTTTCAGTCCTTCCTCAGTTCCTGTCCTTCAAGACCCCTCAGGAAGACAGGCATAGAAAGACTATTCTTGATCCGCTAGCTTCATCTGGATACATGAACATGCCAACTAAAGAGGCTTTTGAGTCTAACCAGAAACCAGTTTTGGGTGTGGCCCAGGTTTGCTTCTTCTTCCTTTTCTAATTAAGAGAGGCTTTAAACTTCTTATTTCTACAAAAGGCCAATCTCACATTTCATAGAAATTTCACCTAAAAGTAGAACATTCTCAAACTATCTGTGCATGCACCATTTATTCTATCTTGTAGAGTTTAATTTTTATGTACTTCTTGTATAAATATTTTTACTCTAGCAACCAATTAAAAGCTATGATTGGTATGATTTTCAAGGTGGTTATTGTAAAAATCCACAAACTTGTCATATATAGTGGTATGTGATTGGATGATAATGTAAAATTTCTTTACACTGAGTGGATACACTATCTACTCTGGTGTTATTATTGTGAAAGGTATTTTTTTCACTCTTTTTTTTTGTATTTTTTTTCTAAAGCTAATTTTTCCTTATTTATGACTTTGATATTTTGTAGAGAAATTTGTCCATAGGCAAGCATAGTGCAGGAAACAAACAGGGAATTGCAGTTTATCCCATGCAATGCTGTGATGCACAATCTGCATGCCTTCAGGAACCAAGAATATTTTCAGTTTCCAACCAATCAAATCAAGTGAGTCCTGTTCTTCAATCTAATCTTGCTACAACCGGATTGAACATGGTCAATTCAGCCATAAAACCACAACCTATTGGTTCCAAATCCTGTGGCACACCTCTATCTGTTCTTCCATCAATAGGTTCCGTTGTTGGATCCACTGACTTAAGGTATTACAAGTTTAAAACATCTAAAAAATTGTATTTTTCAATTTCACTGAAGATACATGCTTAAGATATATTGAAGTGTGATGTGATCCTGTTCAACAATGTCACATCTGAAAATTGTTGTTTTTCCTTCAGGAATAGTTCCAATTCCTCTGGCATGGCTAGTCAGCTCACCATTTTCTATGCTGGTTCCGTATGTGTTTATAATGACATAACTCCCGAGAAGGTATATTTTTTCTAAATTTGTCTTAATTCTACTAAACTCTGAAGATTTGGTTTAAATGTAGCCAACCTGACCTAGTGCAATAACACTTTAGTTGTTGTTATTGCCTTAATTCTGTTAAAAAAACTTCATATCAGTATTGCTAACCATTGTCCACTATTAAGGAACCAAAAGTGAAAAGGCTTTATTAGAAATTTTAACATTTAATGTTATCAATGCATTAAATGGCGTTATTTTCAATCAAAATTTTCTATTTATTGATTTCTGAACTAGTACCCTCAAGGCAATAGGTGCCAATGTCATTATGTTCAATATTTGCATTTTTAGTTTTCTGATTTTCACTTTCCATGACCATTAGGCCAAGTCTATCATGTTAATGGCTGGAAATGGGGCCACTCCAACTCAGACAGTGGCAGTTTCCACAGCTAAATTTCAGACAGCAGTTTCTATTCCCTCCAAAGATGATGGTTTGATTATGAGCCAATCCTATGCTCCCTCACCCCTCCCAAACCCTCTCTCATTGACCTCTGATGTCAATTCTCAGCCAGGAGGAGGATCTTCTAGCAACAATAAACTTGCAATAATAAGACCAGTAGTAGGACCTTCAACTTCCCCCACTAACCATTTGGAGTCACCTGTTATTGTTGGTTCTGTAGGATCTGCATCTAAGGAAAAGGCTCAACCAGGTACACTATGCCTAGTCTCTTCTACTTTTTAGTACTCTTTCTATTTTGAGATAAATTATGTTGGCCACACTAAATACCTCCGTTACATTTCACCTAATGCTTAGAGTTAAAGTGTTCCTACTTGCTAGCATTCCTCAACTTTTAGTAGCTAGTATCTCTCACCAGTTTATGTAAGGCACTCTGTTGAACAGCAAAGTTTTGTTGTTTCCCAGTATTCTTGCTTCAGGCACGCAAAGCATCCTTGGCTCGGTTTTTGGAGAAGAGAAAGGAAAGGTAATTGTTGCAGCTGGTCAATTTAAGTTTTCTCTATCTCTTATCATTTTAAACTCTAATTAGCACTTAGTTTAAAATAACCCCTCATTCTGAGACATAGACATCTTGTACGTGAGACTAAATATTTGTGGGTGATCTGATAGCTGGTGACACGATAAGTCTAACAAACTTTACTAACTTTGATACTATATTAAGAAGTGAGTTGAAGCTTAACTCATCTTCACAAGACTTGCTTGAAAAGTGAAGATTATCCTCTCTTATATACAATAAATTGGCCTTATCTCTAGTCAATGTGATATCTCTAATATTATAGAACATTTATAAATTTATTTCTTTCATGGAATACTTGTTTCCATGTTCTCCATTTGTCTGGCCAACTTTGGTGGTGCCAATTGAACTTTCTGTCGTAAAAATTACACACACATACACTTTAGCATGTGACATAATACTGAAAATAGCATTATGTTATTCAATTCTCTTGTAATGAGTTTGTGATATTGAAGCATGTTTTTGCATTGGGCAGGATGATGAGCACTGCACCATACTTTTACATGAGCAAGAAATCATCTGAATGCAGCTCATCTGGATCAGACAGTGTTAGTTTATCCTTTAACTTCTCTGGATCCAGTTCTCTACCAGCCACCAACTAGCCCTACATACTCGAATGGAAGTTTAAATTTATATACTTCTGTAATTGTAAGATCAATTTTTTGGTCGTTGATAGAGAAATTTGGTAGGCCTTTTTGTCCTTAGTATTTTCTTTTGGTTTCTGAGCTTTTCATAATTATTACTTTTTGTAGCAATTTACTTCTCTACAAAGTTCCTGCAAGTCGTCATATATGATTTTTTAACTTTCATCATAATGTATAATTATTTCTTTTATACATATTACAATGAATAATCTTCAGATTCATTATGGCTATTGGTTGGATAACTGATCAATAGTTTCAGCTGATACATGTCTACTTACATGGCCGATTAAAAAATTGGCATTTACTGGAGTATTTGTGTTTGGATATAAATTGATGAGTTATATGGAGTAAAGTTTTTTTATAAACAAACCTGAGTAAAGTTAATATACGGTTTGGATATTTCTGAATCTTGATTTCAGGTAATGATAGAGAATTTGTTTTTATTAAAATATGCTTCAACAATAGTTGATCTTCAAATATGTTTGGTTGATGAAGTGTGAGCCACACACATTAGGGGATTGCACTAATTCAAAACCAACACATAAACGTGCATGTTTTGTGGAATAGCATTTGTGCCACAAAAGATAGGAGAGAACAATAAGCATTTGATTCCATATTTTGAAGTGTAGATTATGTTCTACCTTTTTGCTTGCATGAATGGTAAAGCATCAAAGAAGGGTTTCACAAAACTTTTCCTGTGTACAATCACATGGGTGACGGCAATTTTCAAGCAAATGACGTGTGGTTGTGCATTTCAAAACCTTTATTTCTTGTTTTATATGCACACATTTTCATGGTCCTTATCCTTTTCAAGGAAGTAAAAGGCAAGCCCTTCATGTGAAATTGTTGATTCTTTTAGAAACTTATTGTGCTTTTGCAAACCAAAAGCAAATATTTGGAAGAGTATAACCTATATGAATTTTGACTAGTGAGTAAAAACATCTTTTTTAACATTCTATTACTAGGTTATCTGTTATTCATGCATGATTCCCGAATTTTGAACGACAAAAAAAAAGGTTAAATTATTAAGTGGGTAGGTGAATTATTGATAATTTTTAAATAATTAAAATTCCATTTAAGACGATTTTTAGTTGTAGGGTTAAAATTTCCTAAAATTATAATCGGTTTTTGTTTATATCGCCTTTTAGTTTTAAAACTAATGCCTTCTAAATTTTGGTTTCAATTAAAAAAGTCCTATAATGTCAAAAACATTTTAAAGGTATAGCATCCCTAATTTTAGTGACCACAATCACATTAACATTGATAATTATGGTAGTGGCTATAATAGGATCCATAATAGTATAGTAATCATGATAAGAATTATTATTATTATTAAATATAATAAGGGTACTTTTTAAAACTAAAAAAAATTATATTTTTTACATTTGAAAATGAAAAAGTGATTTAAAATTAAATAAAAAATCATTTTAGTTGTATTTTTGTCAATGAGTTTTATTTTGAAAATAAATTTGAAAAAATAAAATAAAAGTTCGCAATTATCTTCAACGGAGTCTAAGTCTTCTAACTATTTATTTTAATAAACAATCTTTAAATTGTTTTATATTTTTTATATTTATAACATTGTTTTAGGATAGATGGTTAATATTTTTTAACAATTAAGTTGTCTCCTTGTAACGTTTTTTAAATAATTCAGAGAAGTTATTGTAAAAGTAAAAGAAAAAGAGGGGTATAGAGAGAATTTTGACAAGGGGTAAATACACTGTACTAATTTTTTTTTAATTAGATCTTTAAACATGTAAAAAAAAAATCAATTAAGTCTCATATTTCACTCTAGCTAATATTTGCAAATTCATTGGTTTTCATCATGAAAAAGAAGGAAAGTTACTTCATCCTTTTATCAGTCATTATATATTTTCACAAAGGGTTGAGAATTCCTTTTTTATTTCCTAACAGTTGTTAATTTTTGTATATTTTTAATTTACTATTTACCTCATAATGAACAAACATGTGGATTTCATAACTCTCCCAACATATAGCATGCCTGTTCCACAAAAATCTAGATAACAAACCAACACCTAAAAATGAACATATATACACTTGGATTTTGCAGATTCCAACAACGTTGTAGAGAAAATAAAGTGTCAAATAATAGTATAACACAGAACACACATCCCAAACCAGCAAAAAGACAGAAGAAAAATGGTTGGTTCCATTTGGTTTGGTCATAAAAAGAACCCTTCAAAAATAGAAGTTCCCTCAGGTTTATATAGAGTTGCAATACACCAGAATGAGACTAAGGGGGAATAGAGAGAAAAACAACAGCAACGTAAACACAAGATTTGGTTGGTTGGTGCTGTTTCATCCTGAGTTTTCTCTCTCTTTGATGAAGAAAATGGCTTCTAGCATTGGCCCCCTCTCATTCATCCTCATGGCCATGTTCTTATCATCATATCTTCATGTTGGTTTGTGTCAAAGTACCCTTGACCAGCTCCTACCAGGGCTAGGGCAAGGTAACTTTCTACAAGATGCACAATGCATGCAAAAGCTCCTTCCATGCCAATCATACATGAAGTCTCAAACCAACCCTCCTGAGACTTGTTGTGCACCCTTGAAGGAGATGCATGACAATAACTCACAATGCCTATGCAGTTTCTTTAACAGTCCTTCTCTTCTTCATTCCATTGGTTTATCCAAGGATGACCTCATGAAGCTCCCCCAGGCTTGTGGCATTGACACTGACCTTTCTGGCTGCAGCAACACAGGAGGATCTCAAGGTGAAAATAGTAACAAATAATCGTTTTTTGTTGCCATTTTTCTATGTTTTTTGTGCTTTCCATGCACCACTTGTCATCATTTTTCCTTGTTTTTCTTCTTGTTGGAATAGAAGATGAAGCTAGGTTGTCAAGTTTTTTGTTTGTGATGGTTTTTCTGTCTCTTTCTTTCTTGTCATGGTTGATGTTTGTTTCTCTTTTCTTTTACTAATAGAGGAATGATGCTTTTTTTGTTCAAGTTTTTCATGATTGGTTTAGGAATCTTTTGAATTATTCTTCCATGCAATTATGAAAGTCATTGTATGATATTCCTATGAACTGAGATGTTGTATTTTGCATTGTGTCAAAAGATATAGGGCATGCAAAAATCTTAATCAAAATGATGAATCCTTAAGGCCTACAACAACACACAAGTTTTTGCCATAAACTGTTAGAATTTGAGAAGATGAATAGTTTAGAAGCTAGAGTAAATTTCTCAGGATTCATTCTATATATACAATACCTTCTTTTATCCAATTTTGTGTAATTAGTATTCAACTAAAATTTATTCACTATTTACTCTCTTAATATTCTCCATTTTTAACATTTTAACAGAGACTAAGTCAAATCTAGTTAGTTATAGACCTCTTTCTATGTAAAGAAATACAAACATTCATTGTAATTGCTTTAAAAGTCATTTCCATTGGTTGATGGTGTAAAAATTATAACTATGTATCTATTATTTAATTAAAGATAAACTCATTCACTAAGAATTTTAATATTTTTAGTTTTTCTTGAAATTTTGCATTTAATTGCACAGATTAGATATGTCATTGGTTCTGACTTCATCATGTTTTTTTTTTCATTGTAGGAGGTTCATCACCAGCAGCAGAAGGTAAATCATCACCTACCCTTATGTGGTTATGTTTACATAGTAGAAGAATTTTCAAAACACATGAAACATTGGAAATTAGAGTTTTTCAATTTAATTGAGACTAACTTCATCTTTATGAATAAGAAGCTTTGAACTATCTGTTTCTCAACATGCTAATGGAAAAATTTGCTCAGCTAGCAATTATTGGAGTAATTTTTACATGAACAAATTGATGTAATTATAACTAATATTGCATTATTTACTTGTTGTAGGTGAAGGTGCTGTACCTGATGAAGACATATCTGAATCAAGTTCAACAAAAATTGTTACTCCATATGGAATCATTTCTTTTGTTGCTTTGTTGACTGCTCTAATATTTTCTTCATACTAGGCATCTGTGCATTTATGTCATGAATACCATATGAATACAGAACATGTTCCCAGAACTCTCCATAGTGCAACCAACACAATTTTAAATTTAATTTTGCAGTGGCAGATGTATATTTAGTGCCATCACTTCATTCATCAAATTCAATTCACAATTCTAAACAAATTATTCTTTTAAGATTGTTCACTCTTATTCTTATGTCTGCACACGTTTTAGAGAACTCACAGGATTTTATTTTTATCAAAATCACAAGGGTTTTTTTTTTTTTTTTTTTAACTTACATTTATAAGATGCCTATGATATAAGAGTCACATTCACCATATTTATCTCTAATTTTCTGCTATGATCATTATAACAATCTAAAACCTATATTTTTATTTATTTTTTTCCTATATCTGAGTTAAAAGGTGATTTTTACTTATATATTTTTTTCAATTAAAATGAGACAAAGACAAAACAGAGAAACACAGGTAATAGGATAAATAGAAATAAAAAAAATGAGATATAAAACAATATCAGATACTTAGGTGTGATTAAGAATCATATAACTTTTTAATTAAACCTTCCAATTAATTTTAATCATTATTAAGGGCAATATATATGATGTTTCACCGTTTACTTAAGACCAAACCATTAAGAAAAAAGTGGAGTATATTTCAGATGAGAAGGTCTGAATTACATTAAAGAACAAAAAAATATATAAAATAATGTGTCTGGTATTAAAAAATAAGCGCGGTGTATATTTGTATATTATTTTATTTAAAATAGTTGTTTTTCATAAACATCTTTAAGAGAGAAGTAATAATAATATTATTATTTTTAAATAACCTTTCTCAACCATGTAAAGAAATATTAAGGTAAAAAAATTACCTTAAGCTCTAACAAATAAGAAAGGAAAATTGTCAAAAACGACATTTTGATCCTAAAATTAAATATACTACAAATCTCTCCTTTACTAAACACATTTTAGGAATTTGATTTAATTTCCTCTGTTTTCAATTTACGTTTTCATTTTATTTTTAAATTGAAATTTACGGTTATTTAAAATAAATTATCAATAGTTAAAACAGTTTAACCTTATAATATAATTTATTAATTATAAGTTTATCAATTTATATATTTAAAATTTATTTATTATATATTTTAATTATAACATATATATATATATATATATATATATATATATATATATATATATATATATATATATATATATAAGTATTTTTTAGTATAGTTATGCAAAATAAATATTTATTTTGTATATTGAAGAGGCTAAAATACTAAGCCATCCATTTGAAAACTTCAGTTGTTTAGAATTTATTTATTTTTATTCTTGCCAAAAATAACTTTTAAAACTCCCTAAAAGAACTTTAAAAGAATTTTCTAATTAGCAGATGAGTAGTAATAATGGTAAATATATTTTATAGCCATTTCATAGTTTCAATATCTGAATGGTAGAAACTTGGTAGGGTTTGTACAATGTCCTATGTAGTTTTTTTAATTTTCTTCTTAAAAAATGAGCACAGTGTATGTAATGCCCAGAATAATTTTTGTTATACTAGATGAAACAACTATATATTTAGAAGCATGTATAGGTATAATCATACAGCAACAAAAAAAAAGGTAGTTAAAATATAAGGGAAAAAACTATTTTGACAACCCACATCTTCTCTTTAATCTATTTAACAACTCTAATAGCAAATTAAGTTATTTAACTAAACTATAAATTAAATTATTAAATAAAAAACCAATAAAAGTGACATAAGTTTTAATTTTTATTTCAAACTATCACATACCAAAATCTAATATATATCACTCCTATCATTCATATATGTAATAAAATTATATTATTCATATATCTAATGTATCTTCAAATTTCATATATTAAAACGTCCATTACATTTTGACAACACTTTTATCTACCAATAAGATTGTATGAACATTAATATTAACTTCTCTTATTTGGATTAATGTTTATTTTATCTAAATAATTCATTCACAACCTTTTTTTTATCTACTTCATCCTCTTAAGTAAGCCTTTAAAAATCTAGTCCTACATTGAAAACTTCTCCCCTTAACATATACTTAAGAAAAAGTGATTGAAACTTAAATAAAGTTATTTTTTACATATCAGCACTAAATTTAGGTTGGTTTAGAATAATCAAAATTTTACTATTTTCAAAAAACTTATTCAAACAAAAATTCAATGATCATAATCTTCTTTAAAATTAGAGAGAATATAAAGAGAAAAGATATTTCCAAATTCAAAATTTTAGAATGAAACTTTTATTTATAAAAGTTATAACTAATTCATTTTAAAACCTATAAAATATTACTACATCTTACTATAGACATTTATTGTATATAGTTACAATTTTTACAATTTTAACATTTCATAACCTATTATTTACAAATTAGTTTCATATGTATTATTTAAAGTTAAATATCATTTAATAATATTATTATTCATCCATTGATAGAAGGAAATGCTAATCTAAATAAATTATGGGACTCGTGTATATTAAAATTTCTTTAAAAAACTTAAGTATCAGAGCCTATATTTTTAATGGACAAAATACTAACTTATTTATTATAATTTTAACTTAAATGAAAACAGGACTTATCAATTCGAAGTAAAGAAAAAAGTAGTCTCAATGCGACACTTAATTGATAATGCGAAAATGAGTTAACCATAATATTTCATTGACATAAATAAATAAGGATAATATAGTTTAAATTTAATATATTTATTATTTTTAATTTATGTGAAAAACTTTAAACAATCACCATTTTGAAACGGAGTATTAAATACAAATTTGATTTGTTTTTTATCATTTTTCTTTGATAAATGAATTTTGATTTTCAAATACATGAGAATTTTTCCCCATAAACCCTTCGATCTTCTTCGTCCTCCTTGCTTCTTCTATTCACATCACACGTCTTAGTGGGTTCGTCGCCATCCGCCGCCAGAATGTTTACTCGTCTCCGTCGCTCCGCCGCCATATGCGGTGGTGTTACATCCGAGCACCTCCTCGTCTTCAGGCCGTTCAGCTCCGCCGCCGCCGTTTCCTCTGTGTCTGATTCTGACCCATCACTTCCCTCTTCTTCCGAATCACAAAGTACGTGCTGAATCCTGTCCCTTTGATTGATTCTCCATGTGGGTCAATCTTGGTTTTTGCAATGCTGAAATCCCTCTTCAAAAGATTTGAACTTTTTTTTTAATGTCATTAGTTTTCTTGTTTTTATTTTCTTGGGTATATGAAAGGAAAATCATCCAGATGGTTGCTGTTTCTACCTGGAGCAATCACATTTGGCCTTGGGACTTGGCAGATTATTAGAAGAGAAGAAAAGGTGTGTCTTTTTTGTCATTGAATTCATAATAAGTTGGAAGCTGTTTTGTTTTCACATGATGTTTTGTTTTCATAATCTCACATATGGAATTTCGAACCATTGTTTTTGGATGGGGAGAGGGATGGTATTGAGTAATATTAGGTGAATGGTGTAAGAGGAGATTATGTGCAATGTGAAAAGTAGCGCCATAATTGTACTTCTATTGTGATTTTTTTCTCTTCTTGCAATGAAGTGTTTGTAAGTGAATGGGGGTATCACAATTTGTTTTGTGAATCTGTGATGAGGATCAAGTACAAGGACTCCAGTGTACCCGCTTAGTGGATATTGAAGTTTTTTAATGCATGTACCAGTTTTGTGAACTTTCTCTGAATTCATGTGGCTGAAAATGGGTATATATCAATTGTTTTTGAATAGATGATTATTGGATTTTCAACCAATTTCTGTTGATATTAGTGATCCAGTTGACTTCAAATAAAGTTGATGCATTATGGCAATTTAATATTTTGTTATTTTTCTTCATGTAACCCATCTTTTCATTCTCAACATGTTAAGGAGAGTTTTAATTGTTGGCTTATGTTGTGGATTATTGCACTCTACATTTCCATCTCCATGCTACATGGATGGCTTAACTTGAGATTTCATGTTTAGATATTAAATAATTGAAAATTTCTTCTGTCTTTCAATGTTACAGATTAAGATGTTGGAATATCGAGAGAAGAGGTTGCAAATGGAACCATTAAAATTCAATAGTACTTATTCATCAAATGAGGAATTAGATTCTCTAGAATTTAGAAAGGTTGCGTGCAAAGGATATTTTGATGATAGAAAATCAATCTATGTTGGACCACGTTCAAGAAGTATTTCAGGAGTTACTGAAAATGGCTACTACATTATAACACCTCTTATGCCAGTTCCCGATTGTCCTGACAGGTAAAACATAAAGATTAATGGCTTTGTCAATGAACGTGCATTAATTCCTCAAAACTTTTATTCTCACGTGTTGCTTACTATCATGTGTTATAATTCAAGTTTCATCAATGTTAGTGTGAAACTTTACACAGTACAACACTAAAGTCGAACATACTGTATCTTTGATTAGAGTAATAGATGTGTTCATTTTCTGTTAGTCTTTTACATAGGTGCCACTACATGGTTCACTTGTTCTGTAAAACTATCAGCTGATACAGTGGATTGATAGTTCATTATGTACTATTTTTAATTCCACTTGATTAAAGGATGAATTTTCTGTAAAACTGATGTTAGTTAGTTGATGTTGAAAGTTTTGGTCATTGTATATTTAATGAAAGTATTTGGCTTCCTGAAGTAAAGGGATCCACTTTAGAAGATAAAGTGCAGTTATATCTGTTGATTAGAAGATCGATTTTTAATATATCTTGTTATACCCTCCTGTATGTATGTTTGTTATAATTTCAACAATAGATTCTACTTTAGAGGAACTAATTCCTTATTCAAAAGGGGATATTTATTATACTAGACTAGGTACTATACACTAATTTTCTCTTGTAGTAGATTTTGTTATTTTGATTCAAAATGTCTGTGTGCTGAATGAACTTTAGTATTTTACTTTTGGTGAAAGATTATTAACTTATTGTGGCCCATTATGAATGTTTCATGTCATTGACATCTCTTTTCATCAATATAGTTATCCATGGATGCAATGTGTTTACTGTGACTGGATAAGCATTTTGTGTTTTTGAGAGCTTAGAAGATATTTGATTAATTTGCATCACTTCACAAGCTTTAAGTCCTAACTTTTCTGTGTTAACATGTCACAATATTTTCAAGTCAATTATTGTTTTTACCTTGTTCATAAGCAATTCATTCCTGGTTTTGAATACTTCCGTGCCACTGTTTTAAATTGCATTAGTTGTTCATAGTTTCTTCAGTTCTTATATCGTGTTTTGCTACTTCCAGTGTGAGTTTTCCAATTTTAGTCAACAGAGGGTGGGTTCCTCGCAGTTGGAAAGACAAATTTTTAGAGGCTTCACAAGATGAAAATTTGACAGATTCGCTGCCTTCCCCTTCTCACACAGATGGAACTACATCCTGGTGGAGATTGTGGTCTAAAAAACCTCCTGTTATCACTGAGGTTTCCTCTCCCCTAAGTCATTTTCTTATTTAATGTGGAAAAAATTATGGATCCAAACTTATCATGTGGAACTACATACAGGATCAGGTCCTGTCTGTTACTCCTACAGAAGTTGTTGGCGTAGTTCGAGGAAGTGAGAAGCCAAGCATATTTGTTCCTGCAAATGATCCTAAATCTTCCCAATGGTTCTATGTTGATGTTCCTGCCATTGCTCGTACTTGTGGCCTTCCAGAAAATACCATCTATGTTGAAGATATTAATGAAAATGTTAATCCTAGTAATCCTTACCCTGTTCCCAAGGATGTGAATACCTTGATTCGAAGTTCTGTCATGCCTAGGGACCACCTAAACTACACATTGACATGGTATGAACCTTACTTTCTATTGCTCATTGAGTATCAATATAAGTAAATGGTTATTTTTATTGGTTGATAGTGTCAAGCTTTTATATTGATAATGTGTAGAAAGTGTCAATATAACTTGTATATTGGTTTATAATTAGTTGACTCTGAATGATACTGCTAATATAAAATAAGTTGGTTTCTGTTGAATCCTGTCTGTGATGATGAGGTTGAATAATCTTTCTAACTTTTCTTTTGTATTTGGCTCAGGTATTCTCTTTCTGCAGCTGTTACATTTATGGCTTTTAAGAGGCTTAAACAGAAAAATAAGCGGAGATAGCAAAGTCATTTTTCTGTTGCATGTTATGGTTGAAATATTCAGACAGATACTCCCCCTTTTGACATCTTATCTCCTTGAAGCATTGTCTTCCCAAACTTTTCACATCTTGATACATCTTATCTCCTTGAAGCATTGCTTTCCCAAACTTTTCTTCAAATCTCAATTTTCATGCAACTTCTTTAGTCATTCAAGTGAAGTCTTATACTCAGCTCAAAACACTGATGAAATGAGAGTGAAGTGATATTCTTGAGCAAGAAAACCATGTCAAGAATTTGTGCCATTGGGACGAAGATGTGGATGTTTCTAACCCAGAAACTCATTTTTTTTGTTGGAAAAGCAAGTAGTTATAAGAGGACACATGAGAATATGTTTAGATTGTTTGTAAGGTTAGGGAGTTGTGAGTGTTCTACATTTTCACATGTTCTACTAATAATCTAAATAAAAGATAATTCTGTTGTAGCATTAAATATCATCATCATTCACTAATTGATTCATTTCTATTTTATTTTGATGAAATGTAGTTCATGGATTGTTTTCCACCAATGACCATTTCTCAAAAACTGATTTCTTTAAAATATATAATAAAATAAATATTTATAAGAGGAATTACAAATTTAAAAGTAATCAGTGGATTTCTATGTAAATGCACAATTAAATGTTTTTTTTTCTTTAATTTGTCATCTCTATTTCAGTGTTTCTTCTCTACTTTCCATGTTTTCTATTAATCAAAACATTTCTTGTGATAATATTTTCTAAAGATAAGGGTGTGCCAGAAGATAAAATTTATAAATATTCTTCTGCAATTTGTATTCATGTTCTTATAAAATATCTTTGAAATTACCTCTGAGGAAAAATGTCTTTTTGTAAATTGAAGCAAACATATTTTCAGTACTTTTTTTTGTTTTGTTTTGATTTACTTAATGAATAAAAAAATGGTAAGACCAAACAACCCTAGTACCTCAACTAATCCTTCAATTAGAGGGTTAAAACATTAATTTGAACCTGCACTTCATCAATTTCAAAATTATCTTTAATATTTTATTTCAAATTTATAGCAGAGTATTTTTGAAAATAATTTTTAAAAAATATTTTTTAGAATATAAATTTTATATTTCAGAAAATATTTTTTGAAATTCATTCTTAGAAAACATTTTTCAGAATGTAAATTTTATACTTGAAAAATATTTTCTAAAATTTGTTTAAAAAAATATATTTTAGAAAGTAAATTATATGTTTGAAAAAATATTTCAGAACATAAAATTTACGTACTAAAAAATATATTTTAAAAATAGGTTCTAAAAAATAGATTCCAAAAACTACTTAATTATAAAGGTAAATAGTATTTTAGTCATTTCAGCCTTAGTTTCGGGATGGAGGTTACAAATGGAGAGGTGCAGGAAGTAGAATTTTATTCCAACTTTGTATTGCATACAAATAAATAAAAATGAAAGTACAAAGAAATAAAAATGAAAGTGTGAGGGCATTTAAAATGCAAAGATTACATGAATTTACTCCAAAATCTTAATTTAAACAGATTTTTCAGTTTTTTAAAAATTATTTTGTATGTTTTGTTTAAATAAGAAAGTCTTACAAAACTATAATTTTATAGCCTTTTATTTTTATAAAAAATAATTTAATTATATAATTAATTTTATTTATCCCGTTAGAACAACAACTGGTTTGTTTTTTTGTTTAAAAATCACTTGAGCAAAAAAAAAAAAACAAACTCAAATACAGTTGCATTTAGTTTAATCTGAAATTCAAAGGGCATCATTTTTGCAGTTTTTATTATTATAAAAATTATAAAACATTTTCTTTTAAAAAAGAATTATTAAATATTTTCTTTCAAAAGAATTATCTTAACACGTGATTGTACAAAACTTCACTTTGTGACCATCCATGGCTTCGCACATGTTTCTCCACCCAACTCACTCTCTTCTTCATCTCCGATCAGCTTTTCCCGCCATTTCTAACCGCTGCTTCAACCATTTGGTGCTCTCTGCAAACTCTCCTCCACGCGCCATGACCAAGCCCGGTTTCTCACCGGCGAAAGACCAAGTCGCTTCTCGTAAGTTCTACGCTCCACTGATTCAACCCATTTCTTTTTTTCTCAAGCCTTAGTGTCTCTGTGTGTTTTTCGAAGCTGGTGATTTTGAATTTGTGCCACCTCTGAGAATTGTGGAGTATCCAGACCCGAAATTGAGGGCCACAAATAAGCGCATAGTTACGTTTGATGATAATCTGAAGAAGCTCGTCCACGAAATGTTTGATGTTATGTACAAGTAAGCTCTTTTAATGTTTAAGTGTTTTCTATATTTGCTTTAGCTGAGTATAGCTATGGTGGGCTGTTGTTACATTTTTTTATTTATTTTCGTTTTCATTGAATTATTAATAAAATGTGGCATCAGTTGGGTTTGTGCTCGAACGCAAGGGTGCTCACCTCTGTTCATTTTCTTGGCTGTGACTTCTAGTGAGATAATGGCATTTGTGGAATGTTCGGGTTTTAGTGCATTTCAATGCTTGCTGTAATTTGGATGGGAAGTTAGTATTTTTTTCAAAGCACGGTTGTGAAGATTGACTTTTAAATTATATAGGCTACTTTTGTTTTTGAATACAGGACAAAACAAATAAAAAAGTTTACTCTAATCCTGAAAATGTTTTTCTCAATGTATGTTTCCTTACAGTATAAGAGTGGTTTTATTGCAAGCAATATCAACCATAATTGAAATTTGAGCAGTTTGCTGATTCAATTCAGACAATATTTTTTTGAACTTTTGTCTAAAATACCCCCGCAGTAACAAAAGGCAGTTTGAATTGGAAGTAGGCATGCAATACATTTTAAATTATGTTGAATATAAATAAGCTATAGTAATTGATATGTTGATGTTAATATAATAAATATTGTAATTCAAATAACATTCTCAATTTGCTGAGTTGTTAACGATATTGGTTGGCTTCCCACAGAACTGATGGTATTGGTCTCTCAGCACCTCAAGTGGGAATTAATGTGCAACTTATGGTGTTCAATCCAGTTGGTGAGCGTGGTGAAGGAGAGGAAATTGTTCTTGTAAACCCAAGGGTTAGCAAATACTCAAAGAAATTGACCATATTCAACGAGGGTTGCTTATCTTTTCCTGGAATTTATGCTGATGTAAAGGTACCTAATACAAATCTATTTCTTTTACATCATTTTTTTGACTGTATCTTTCCCTTTAGACCAGTTTTGGGAGAACTAGAGTACCAACTTTGAACTTCAGTCAGTTTGAAAAGTTTTTCGTGTTTATTATATTATTTAAAATTTTTCTTCTTCATACTTGTGATCTTTGCCCCTATGAACTCGGAAAATATTGGTCCAGTTCTCTAATATTGCAAATCAAGCTTTGTTATTGGTGTTTTGGTTATATATATGTAAATGTAGTGACTAAAAGTTTGAAGTATGTAACCATCCTTTTCAGCATACATACTTCAGTATGTGCTTTTCTTCCACCTATTTGGTGCTTGCTGAATGCCGAGTTCTGTGTTTCATAGAATCATGACATTTTTTCAGATTGCATGATTCTACAATTTTTAATGGCCTGAAAGATCCTGATTATGCTCTAAAACATGTGGTGAAGTCATCTAGGATTGTAGTGTTTACAAATAAATGGAGGGATCGTGTGATCCTCCAAGCTGGACCAAAATACTGATGGAACCCAAATATGCACTCTTGGATCTTCCAATCCTAATTTCGCCATTTCCCTTTGAACAAAACTTGTTCTGCACCATTCCTCTTCTGTGCTTGCTTTTCCCATCTGTTCTGGTGTTGCCTGTCGTCTCTAGTGCACTAGTTGTCTTTCTTCATCTCGTTCAATGCCAATGCAGGATCAGAAGGATGGTACAGTGTGCTGCTGGTTCCCCTGTTTCTATCTGTTGAGTTATATGGGACTTAGTCGAGAAGACTGGGAAACTCTTTTTTTAACGGACTAGGTCTTATGAGGGTTCCTTAGCTATTTATAAGGTGGTTCTCTGTATCACTGCCTCATATGGGATATTAGCTGTGGAAATAGTGTTTAGATATGTAAGGAAGGCTTTATGGGTTGGAGAGAAGGTTTTCAAGGATAAGTAATTTGAGAGCTCAAGGTCAAGGTAGTGCATTTCCTAATCCTTTTTCTAAAGGCAATTGAGAGGCCAAGGTCATTTTGTTTTCTGTTTCCACATTTAGAATTTGTTACCTCTTTAAGCGAAGCTGGTTTGGATTCTGGAATATGGGTAGATTCTTGAAAGGCCTTTAGTCTTTTTTCATTCAATAAATTGGTAGTACTATGGCATCACTATGCTAATTGTCACTCCAACTATGTTGGCACCACAATTAACAACAATCATTTGCAGCAAACCAAGAATCCAAATATTATACAGGATCTCACTGTTACTGTATATTTCCTGTGTTTTATTTTCTTGAAGGAAGTGTTACATAGGTTATACTTCAGTGTTTTATCATGTTGAGCTTCAGTGGGGCTGGACAATGCTTAACTTTCCCTTTTACCAGTGTTGTTTGCTCCACTTTATTTTTCTGTTTGATGGAAGTTGCTTCATACCCTAAAGTTATAATTGTCTTGTATGTAGCTAAAGTTGTTTTTTTCCATTTTTGTTGCTTTCAACATGTGCTCAACTGCAGGAATATAGCCATCTTGTCATTTGTTTCATGTTTATTTACTCTTATGCCTACTTATGTGTCTCATAATTGTGGTTTAGCGACCAGAATCTGTTAAGATTGATGCACGTGATGTTAATGGAACTAGATTTTCAGTCAACTTGTCAGACCTTCCGGCACGAATATTCCAGCATGAATTTGATCATCTACAGGTATGCTTTGAAGCTCGATAACTAAAGTAACTAGTGTTTTAGTTTGTGCATCTTATTTTTATATAATTAAAAATCGTCAAAAATAAACATTTTTAAATACATAGATTATATTATAGTTAAATTCATAATAAATAAATATCTTTTAATCTATAAAATATAATTTGAATTGATTTTAAGTGTTAGATAAGGGTTTTTTTAGTTATTTACAATTTTTTTGTAAAAAATACTATGAAAATTCAACTCAAAGATAGAGATAAAATATGATAGATTGAAAGAATGGGTAGCTAAGGTCAAGAAAATATCAAGAAATATCTCATCATATCATTATTGTACAATAGAACAAATAAAACAACTTGCACCTCTTCAGCGTGCTTTTCAAGTTTCATTATATTTTATGATTTGTATCTTTCTTTTCTTTTAAATCAATATAAAGAATGTTATTGCATCACTTTACATGTTATAATTCTAACTAGGTTAGCACAACCTATATTAATCACATGCAAAATCCCTGATATTATTAATAAAGAAGAAAGGGAAATACAATAGTGGGGTACCAAACTAAACCCATTAGAAAAACCTAAAATGTGGAAGACAACATCTATCTCAGCAATAATAATAAGAGATGCAAGGAGGAACACCCTCCTGCCAAACGAAAGCTAACCCCCCAATACCATAGTTAGTTAAACTGTTAGCACACCTGCTATCTTCTCTAAAAATATGAGAAATTCTAAAATACTTGAACTACCCAAGGAAACAAGAATTATTTTTTATTGATAACAATCACACGGATTCTCAGCTCCTCTATTTGTAACAATCACTCTCTAAATAAGGAAAAAATATATGCTAAAATAAATAGAAAGATTCCAGAAATATTTTATCATAATCAATACATAGACCCTAAGATATTTTTGTCCCAATAAACCACTATTTACAATAGCCCCTCTTAAGTTGGTAAATGAACATAAGTTATTCTCAACTTTTCATAAGATCCTTGAATCTGTTTTGACGAAGACCCTTAGTGAAAATGTCTTATCTAAAGTATCATAAGAACATGAGTTGTAACCACAAGGTCTTTGTCTAGATTATTTTTGACGAAGTGTTTGTCAATGTCAAAATGTTGTCATGTTATGTCCTGGATCATGGACAATGCTTATGACTAACTTATTGTCACAGTACAACTGCATCGGGATGTCTACCTTGATTTCAAGGTCATCCTAAATTATTTTCATCCTAAGACTTCCAGTCTATTCCTGATTTTCAACGTCTTTTATTCATTTCTTCATTTAATTGTATTTCAAAATTAGTTCAAAGTTGATCTTTTTAAACTAATTTTATGTAATGACCTGATGTAATTTTAAATATATGCTTACACATCGTTGTTGTGTCTACAGGGAATTCTTTTCTTTGACAGAATGAGTGAAGATGTTCTTGATAGTATTCGTGGGCAGTTAGAGGTTAGAAAATCCTTTTCCTGTTTTGTCATTCTGTAACTTGTATATCTTCCTTTGATTTTATAATACATTATTAGAAAAACATTTATTTCTTTAGATAAATAAGCTAGACGACTTATTTAATGATATGAGGTTTTTAGCTATGTTTTGTGATGTACTTACTATAAGGTGGAGGTGACTAAGCCCTTACTAATCAAAACCAAAAACTAATTTCTATTTGTAGCCCAACTTTACTTGTTTTTAAAAAGATAGAAAAAACTTCTGTTCGAGAGTGAGCCTTTTGAAAGCTGTAAGGTACCTTCTGACTTAGATGTCTTTAGTTCGAATCTTGAAAATAGTATATCTACTTGTGGAGATAAGGCTGCGTGTAGGCCTTGTCAAGAAAACTGAACTTGACCAAACCAAATTCGGTTAAACTATTTTGAGAATAACGGTTTCGGATGAATCAAGTTGGATATTGGGTATTGAAATAAAAAATCAGTTAAATTTGGATTTGTTGGGTGGTGTGGGTGAGGTAACAATAGTCTTGCCGAATCCACGTTTGACCATAAAAACTTGAACATATGACTCAGTCTATGTGATAGCATAAATGCAAAATGTAGTTTAAAAGATTTTACAAAACTGTAATACAATTAGTTGTTGCTTCATAAGTATTCAGATAAATATTTCACGGACTTCAAATAATTGTTGGCTATAGTTGATTAGGTGAAAGCATTGAGGTGTGAACCATTGAACTTCATCTAAGCTGTTTGTTACAGAAACAAATACACTGTCTTTCACTACTTCATTACGTTCACCACTTCACACGTGAAGTTGAAAATTTCAAATAATAAGGAGCAAGTTCTTTTCCTTTAGTGCTTCAAATCAATTAAATCACATTCATTCTCCTTTCTATGATGAATGTCATGATCTCTATTACCTCTTTGCTCCGCCACAAGTTTGTTATGTTGTTGCATCTCTTTTTTTCATAAATGCTCAGTTGGAACATCCTGATCTTCATAAACTTAAAAAGTTGGTGCCTAGTGTCTTCAAGTTGTTTGCATTGGAGTGAGTTATGTCAACTAGGAACCACAGACATTACTCATTTCCAAACTGTGTCAATAAATGAGCTACGTTCCATTTTGCTTTGATCCATTCAGATGTTTGGATCCCTATTGGGTTGTAACTCCCTCTTGTTTTAGGTATTTTGTCACATCTATTGATGATTATACATATTGTACTAAGCTATACTTAATGAAAACATAGGTGTGAATTATGGCCCCTCTTTCCGTGGTTTATAACAAAAAACAAACTCAATTTGGTTTTCCTATTAATTCCAATTATTTATAAGATGTAAGGGTATATTAGACCAAACCTCGTGTTCTCACCCCTCAGTAAAATGTGGTTGTTGAATGCAAAATCCAACATCTTGTTAACACTACCTAGAGGCTTCTCCATTTCAATGTTATCCCCAACTTTGGGGTGATGTTTTGTGCACATGTTATATCAATTGCATGCTATAAATATATCTAAAACAATCATCTCACTCTATAGTACTTACTCTTCTCATGTATTTGGCTCCAACTGCTATATTCAGAGAAAGGATATTGATGTTTTCCCCTACTTTTAATGAGGTTTATTGGCAACAAAGATCTTATCTAGAGGAAACAAAATCTCCTCTTATTATTTGTATCGCATACAATAGTTTATATATACCTTTCTCCATGATGCCTCCAAAAAAAAAAAAAGGAAAATTTGTCAATTAAGCCTATCATTTCTTGTTCGTGCTCATTAATATACTCAATTTCTCGACATGTAACTTTATAACTTATCCCAAAAGCTGATCATCCAAAGAATCTCCTTAAGGTAGAATTATAGTCTAGCCATATCACCAAATTACGGCTGGATTACACATTGCAATGAAAAGTTGGCTTGATTCTTCAACCCAATCTAATATAGCAACATAGGCAAAACTGTTCAAAATTGAATATCTATGGTAAACAAAACACTGTCTGAAAAGCCAAGGAAAGAATTATATAAATAAACAGTAAGCTGGACACACCGGGATCTGATTCTTAGCTAAATTGAGTGTTTATTCAAAACTCTCATTGTTGTAAGAGTGACACAAATTTTTGGAGAATAATGGGTGTTTACTCAAAACTTTCTTTGTTGTAAGAGTAACACAAATTAATCATTCAAGACAACATATCACATTTCTAATGGTTCATTTCATCTGTCAGACAAAGTAAAGATCTATGATGTCTATGTTTCAGTACAAAGCAACTAAATTCTAGAAAAAGAATGTTAATAATTTTTTCGGTTTTGGTTAAATTATTACAGGCCCTAGAAAACAAGTACGAGGGAATGACTGGACTCCCAAGCCCTGAAAAGATAGAGAACATCAAGAAGAGAAAGGCCGCAGTTGGTTTTGGGAAATGATTATCTTCAAGGTCTTTTCTTTGATAAATTTTATTTTTTCCATTCGTATAGATATTTAAAAGTTTACATTGAACTGAAAACGGCTTGCTTATTTTACAGGTCAATATTCATAACACTGAATTTATCACATAAAGACATTTCTACTTTGAAGTCCATAAAAAGATGAATTATAGATTACAGGTATTGCATATGATTGGTTATATTGGAAGCATATGTACATACATACATAAATATATATAACTAATGGCTCTAATTATCATCATACTTTACCAGGTTTCTCAGGTGGACTTCCTTGTCTAGAATTGTTTATGCATACTGATGGGAAGACATCTCTATTATAAACAATGCCAGCGTCAGATATTCAGGTTTTCTGAAGGCGAGAACTGTCTTGAAGAGATATTTCCTAAAGATATTTTTTAATGAGTAATTTTTAATTTAATCAGTCATTGGTAATTAATTGGTTTCATTTTTATATTCTAAAGATATTATTTGGTTTCATTTTTATATTCTAAAGATATTTTTTTTTTGTTTTTATTTTTAATGTTTGTTTCTATATAATCAAATCTTTGTATTGCAATAAAACTTTAATAAATACATAATAAATTATATATCTACTTATTACCATAAATTATGTTTTGGTAGGATTTATCTTATACTATTAGTTGCTAAAAAAATTGGTAGCAAACACTTTGTTCGGGTTTAGACAATTCCATAAAGCCGGTAGCATTTCGGAATTTACTTCCTGCATCCCTCGTGAAATGATAAATTTAAAATATTTAATTTTACAATATTTAGGAGAAATTGTAATTTTTTTTATTTTAAAATATGCTTTTGTAATAATAAGGAAACACATGTTGGAAGGTAAGAAAAAAAATGAGGAAGTGATGAGTTTCTACTTTGTAACTAAATCTATTTATTATGTTGGAATATTGCATAATGTTGGAATATTTAATTTCTTTTTTAGAATTAAAAAGAGAAAAGAAAGTCTAGCTCAATTAAAAGAAAAAAAAATTGAGTTTAGGGGTAACCCAGCATCGACTACTTCTTTCTGCACCTCCATATCATCTTCCTGCACCTCCTTAGCCCATGCAAAATGACCATTTTACCTATTTTAAAAAATTTTAAAACCTAAATTACCCTTCATCTCCATTCACACCTTTCACGTGGCCTTTTTCCTCGACCAAGTCTGCACATTTTTGCAAACCTTTGGCGACTGCACCTCAACCGCTGCATCTCCACCTGTTACACTTCCTGCACTGTTGTTACACATCAAGACTTGAGCAGATCTACTCCACCTTCACTGCATTTCCACCTTAGCTGCACCTCCATTTCATTGCAGGCTAAACGTTTCGCAACTGCTCCACCTTCACTTGCATGATTTGGCATCCATTCAAGCTTTATCTATTTCTTCATAAACTTTAAACTTTACTCAAAAATTCTCCCATGATAGATTGAAGAAATCATCTAATATAATCACATAAATAAATAAAAAATAAATAAATCATAACTTTCAATGCTTTACGTTTATACAAACCGCATAAGAAAAATAGTTTTACGGTTTATACAACCCGTAAGAAATTGAAAAAAAAAAATCATACTTACGGTTTGTACAAACTGTAAAATTATTTTCCTTATACAGTTTGTATAAACCGTAAACCGTTGAAACTTACAGTTTGTACAAACCGTAAAGTTCTCTCATACACCTATACTTATACCCGTAAGTTCTTATGCATTCCAAATTCCTTACGGTTTTTATAATCCGTAACATTCAAATATCCTCAAATTAAACTTACGATTTACAAAAATCGTAAGTGTATAACTCTTACGACTTTTACAATCCGTGAAAAACATGAAAATCGAAAAATAGGGACCTCGACGACGACGATGCTTACTCTTCAACCACCCACTCTGACCGACAACTGCCCAAAGCGTCTTCACCCTACCACTCCAACATCGTCGAAATCTTCCATTACTGTGACTGAACTGTACTATACCTCCACTGCCGAACAAAACTGTACCTCCTCTCTCAAAACCTTTTGTAACAGCAGGGATAATTCAGTCATTTACTCATGTCTACTTTTGGAATTTTAAAAACTATGGAAGTGCAGGAAGACGATATGGAGGTGTAGGAAGAAGAGTTACCAACATCTCACTTCTACACCTCTTGCTCATGTGGGATAAGCTAAACAAATACTTAGTCACCTCCCTCATTCATATTGACACCAACCCCAAAATCTTCAGTACACTCTGTCCTGGACCGCTCTGCTCCACTGCCCTCGCAGACATAAAAAGTTGTTTTGTTTTGTTTAGGGTTTATAATCGTTGGCACATACATACAAATCAACACTTTCATTACAGACTCTCATTCTTCATCATCACATATACGCCTTTCACTCATCCTCTCATTCTTCACTCTCAGTTTTGCTCTCCTACCATTCTTCAGATTCACTCTCATTTCACTCAGTAGCTAACAACATCTCCTCCCTGCCTCGCTGAGCCTCGTCCTCGCCGTCGAACCCATCGCTACCCTTTCTGGTGTTTTCATTCGCGAACGAAGATGGTTTTGAGAGGCTGACTTCAAAAGGTGGAGATTGCTTATGTTGTTGATGCATATGTCTCTTGTGGGAGATTCCTGTACATCACATCTCATCTCATAAGCTTTTGTTGATAGATCAACATAGTAAAATGCTAATATGTTCTCAATTTTAAAAAGGCCAAAATCTTTGTAGAATGAATGAGCCATATTTGTACTTGGATCCCCAACCTCCCAATTGAACTGTAAAGTTAAAGAAAACTCAAACTCCACATTATCCACATTAATTTAGTCTGAATTAGGAAGGACCATACAAGTTTGATGTGCTAAAATTCACATACTAAAGAAGTCTTTTTAATGATTTCATTAAGAATAAACTGATAATTGACATCTTTAATGACAACCAGACATCCATTAAAAATTGAATTGCAATACAACATACTCATATTTAATACATAGTTACATACCAATCCAAATTGTTCCTCCAACAACAAACATAGGAAAACTCTTGAGAGACTACACAAGACCATACATGCTTAATTAAATAAACGTGTGTTTTACATTCAAAAGTGTTTTTCTTACCTTTCAACAAAGAAAGTGCACCAAACATCAGCTAGAAACTTCATAGAAGCAAAAAAATAAGAATAGAATAGAAGAGTTTGATCATTTGAACAATAGAACATAAAAGAAACAACCAAAGAAATTTGAAAAGTTGACTCTTATTAATTACATGAGAATTTTATATGTCAAATCTAATTGCACTACCCATTTAAATCACAAGGATTCTAATGGACAGACGGGGGAGACAGGTTTTAAAAATTTTCCAACAAGCTTAGCTACTCAAAGCACACCTACTTTGCTAAAAACTAAAATATCATTCAAATTTCATTAGTAGTGTGTTTGAATAGGAATTAAAATAAACTTGTTGCCTTGAATTTCTATTGTATTCAATGTTGTACATGATTTAGATGTTCCAGCAATTTCTATAATACAATGGATACAAGCTGCCCTCATAATAAATAATGGAGAAACCAATTTGGGGTATGATAAATAAAACTTCAACAGTTTAGATATTAGAAGTAAGCATTGATGTCAGCTCTTCCAACACTGAATGATCCTTTCTGGTGTAATCAATTCTACATATTGTTAACTTTTTCTCAGCAAGTATACTGAGTGCGCAAGTAATATAGACAATAAGTCAAGTATCGTATCCTCAGAGAACGACGAAATGTATAATTGAACATTGAATATGTATCATGGCATTGTGAGCAAAAACATGTAATAAAGATGGATTTGAGTTTGCGTCGTTAACAAATGTAATTTAACAACAATTAAATGTAAATTGAGTGAAATAAAGATGATTAAAAGCCTTAGGATTGAATTGTAACTCTCTCCTTCTTATACACTCATAATTAAGTAATCATGTCATCTCATTCAATTACTCCTCTGTGCAAATAAAAGTCTTTTCAACCTGATTCCTTTAGCATTGATATTCATAAATTAAAGTACCTAGCTCTATTTCTAGTTATTAGAATAATTTAATTAGCATTAAGAACGTTTGCTATAAAAAGTCATTACATTATAATTCATCCCTGAACTTATACATGCAATGAGTTAAACGTTTAGTTCCAATTCCAAAAAGTGCTTTCCAGTCACAATGAGAAATTTAAGATATATAAATTTTGAATAAAACGTCAAACAAAGGTTTTTGAATTCAGTGACATAAAAACAACGTTAAAGTGCATTTGAATTTGAGAATTTACATTCAATCCCAAGAGAAAGGAAGTTAGCTATGCATGGTAGCCATGAAAATACAAACGAAAAGGAAAATAATGAAACTTGATCATGATGGCGCTTCAAGTAATCCCCAATGAATGATAGATGATAAGTGCTCCCCTAACTTAGCCTCCTTTTTATAACTCTTCCTTGAATTAGGTCAAAGTGCGGCCGCTATTTCGTAATTCACGCCTTCAGTGGCGTTGACATCTTCCATTTAGGACTTTGCTTCTGATAGACTTTAAGTGAATTTTAGCCCAGGTTATCTCTTTAGCTTAAGCAAAAAGTCACTTATGTCCTTTTTCTGTTTCTTTCCTCAATTCCAGCGCCTCTAGTATCTCCCCCTTTAGATTTAACCTAATTCTCAACAAATTTTTCTCTTTCCACAATAAAACGCATTAAATAGCAAAATCAATAATAAAAGAAAATAATATCCAAATCCAAACCGAATTAATAACAAAATCACCCTAATTACTAACAAAATCAATTCAAATATGCATAGAATCAACTACCCCTTAACACTTATCACATATTCAACCCAATTATTTATTTATTTTCTTTACATGCTATTTTTTTGTTTTATAGAATAACTTCCTAGATTTCCAAATCAGGAAAGCATTCAGTTATTATTGATCACAGATGTTGACGTTCTTATAATTATGGTCACGATGAATCACAAGCAGAAAATGTTTTATATGGAGAAAAAGTGTAGTTTTAGTATGTAGCTCTTCCACTTGGAGCATCTATCATTCTCTCTTCCACGGTTTCCCCTGTATACAGTTATTATTGCTTAACGTAGGTGTTTGAAAAACTTTCATCAGAGAATTCTACTAGACAATGTAATATCAAAGGTAGCGATGATAAAGAAACAGTCAAAATGGCCAAGACATTGAGATGCATTTTTCATAAATTTGGCTACAAAAAGAGGACAGCTACATCCTACATTTGACCTCTAATTTTCCTTTCTATTTTATTAAGAAATTTATCTATCGTCCACACCTCAGCCTTTTCAAAAAGTATTGTTTCTAACTTTGTTCTTCCATTTTGGAACATAGATTCAATGCCTCAACAAATAAATTATTTCTATACAAAGCTTGGATCATAAAGGTATACATGCGTTTATTATAAGGATAACTTCTACTAAAAAAATATTGATAAACCTCTCGGGCCTTCTTAATCATATTTGCTCTGCACATGACATCCAGAAATGTTGTGCATGTAAAAATACTTGGCTCAATTCCTCTGGTGATCATTCTAGGCACAAATTCTATCACCTTGTGTGCATAATTGCTTTTGCGTAGAAGGTGTATGATGACAGTGTAAGTAAATGCATCTGCACCAGCTTCTATTTCCTTCAACAACGCCACAACTGATTTCTCTTATCTTCCACAAGTTATCTATCAGAGGTATACAACTGACTTTGCTTACTGCAAATCTGTTAGGAAGGAAAACAGGAAGCAAAATGATGAGAGGGCTGATGATGTGGAGGAAGAGGTCAACAACAATACACCTCAGCTAGACATGAGGACAGTGTCAAATTCAGTTAGCCTTGAAGGACACGTGGAGCAGGACCAGTGTATTAAGGGACCAAGAAGGAGCAATAGGCAACCGACTACAAATGTACAACTAAGGAATTATGTGTATAGGCATTATGTGAATATAACCTTTCTCTCTCTTCTCTTTTGGCTCCTTAGGGAGAATCTGTTCATCTTCTTCTATACTGAAATACCCATTTCTTGGTTTCAGGAGATCAAGTTGTCCAGGGGAGAACCTAGCCTTTATTCCTTACAGTAATTACACATTTATACATAGTGTTAAATGTTTTGGAATTTATCTTAAATATTACAGTATACACACCATTACAATATTCTCTCTTTTATTGTTCATTATTGCGATTTTGCCTATGTTGCTATAGTTCCAAAACAGGTTGTTCTGCCTTTAATAGAATTTTAAACATAACATTTGGTGCTTTCATTGACTATGGCCGACGGAACAAGATTGAAGACAATGGTCGCTGACATCAAAAAGTTGTTTGAGCTCATAGGCAATAACTCGACAGAAATTGCTCGCATGGCAAAATCGGGTAAATCACAAATGGATGCCATTCAACAATCAATTGGCCATATTCTTCGTAAGCTGGACAAACCTCAACAACCAAGGAAACTCAATTTCGATTTGCCTCATTTTGATGGTACCGACGCCTTGGGGTGGATTTTTAGTGCTGACCAATACTTTGATTACTACCATATTGATGAAGTTGAGAGGATCAATATTGTCGCAATGCACATGACAAGTAATGCAATTCCTTGGTTTCAACTAACTCAACGCAACTTCCCTTTTCGATCTTGGCATGAGTTGAAAAGGGCAATTGAAATTGAGTTTGGCCCTTCCCTGTTTGAGTCACCGAGAGAATCACTTTTCAAATTAATTCAACAGGGATCAGTGCTTGATTACTATGCTGAGTTTATAACTTTAGCAAATCGTGCCCAATTAGAACCCCCTGAAGCCTTGTGGGATTGTTTTATCAGTGGCCTGAAACCCAATTTTTGTCGAGAGGTGAAAGCCCAGTGCCCCCTAGCTTGATGTGTGCAGTTAGTCTTGCTCGACTATATGAAGATAAATATAACCCCAATTTTCATCCAAACCCAACACCCAACATATACAGACATCAAACCTCAACCCCCCACCTATAACAACCAACAGTAAACCAAACTTCAAAAACCAACTACCACCACTACTTCCCACTTCAACCCATAAAACCATATTTCCCATACCAAAAAATCAAGTAAGGAGACTTTCCCCAGCTGAACAACAGTTAAGGAGAGATAAGGGACTTTGTTTTTGGTGTGACGAAAAATTCACCCCTAACCATAGATGTCTGAATCAACACTTCATGTTGTACCAATTGGAGGAGACTGAAGATGCTGAGAATCAATAGCAGGACACAAATCCTGAGAGACTTGAACTGGACCCTCAGTTAACCGAGTTGGAACACCTTGTAATTCAGCAACACCACTTGTCCCTTAATGCCATGAAAGGGGTCCCAGGATTTGCAACAATCAGGCTAACAGCTAAGGTACATGGCTTTGAATTGCAAGTATTGGTTGATGGGGGCAATTCAGATAGTTTTATCCAACCTAGAATTGCCAAATTTCTCAAACTTCCTGTGGAACCAGCACCTGGTTTTAGAGTGATGGTTAGTAATTTTGATGTCACAGAGGTAGAATGACAAATTCCATCTATTCAGGTGGAGGTGCAGGGCCAGACACTAAATATTCCTAATGTGTATGTCTTACAAGTTGCTGGTGGTGATTTGGTTATTGGCTCTTCTTGGCTTAAGACTCTCAAAGCTCATATCGCTGATTATGATTCCCTTTTCATAAGGTTTTTGCACAAAGGGGAGTTTGTCACTCTCAAAGGCGATGGCAGATTAGCTCCTACACAAGCTCAATTTCATCATGTTAGAAGATGGATGCATATTAATGCAGTGGCTGAAATATATTCCCTACACCTCTCAGATACATCAATAGAACCTCCATTCAATGGGGATTGCCCACAAGACTTGGACCCAGAGTTGGCCGTATTGTTGCATACTTACAGAATGGTGTTCCAAACGCCTATAGGCCTGCCTCCTCCTAGGGAGCATGATCACACTATTCCACATAGTAAAAAAGCGTAGATTGAATCTATGGTGCAACAGATGTTAACGAATGACATTATTCAACCTAGTAAGAGCCCATTTTCTAGTCCTATTTTACTTGTTAAAAAGAATGATGCAACATGGCGATTTTGCACCGACTATAGAGCCTTGAATGCCATTACTATCAAGGATTCTTTTCCAATTCCTACAGTCGATGAATTGCTAGATGAGCTACATGGTGCCATTTATTTTTCTAAATTGGATTTAAGGTCAGGATATCACCAAATTCTAGTGAATCCTGCTGACAGACACAAAACAGCTTTCTGGACTCACCAGGGCCATTATGAGTGGTTAATAATGCCATTTGGCTTGACTAATGCACCTGCAACTTTTCAGGCGTTAATGAGTGATGTGTTCAAACCATATTTAAGAAGATTTGTTCTAGTCTTCTTTGATGACATATTGATTTATAGTCCGACTTGGCAAATTCATTTAACACAGCTTGAATTGGTCTTACAGAAAGAATCTTTATATGCCAAGTTCTCAAAATGTTCATTTGGCACCAACGAAATTGATTATCTGGGCCACACTGTCAATGGGGTAGGAGTGCACATGATAAAGACAAAGTGCAAACTGTTTCTAACTGGCCAATACCCACTACTCTTAAACAGCTTCGCGGTTTATTAGGACTGTCTGGTTATTGGAGCGGTCTTAAACCAGAATAAGCACCCAAAGGCTAAGACTCAAACTAAAGTTCCTGCTGGCCTTCTACAACCTTTACCTATTTCTTCGCAAATTTGGGAAGCTATTTGTATGGATTTCATCACTGCATTACCATCTTTCCAAGGCTACACGGTTATCATGGTGGTAATTGATCGGTTGTCTAAATTTGCACATTTTCTTTCTCTTAAAACAGGTTTCACTAGCAAACAAGTGGAAGAGGTTTTCTTGAGACAGGTAGTTAAACTACATGGATTCCCTATGACCATAATATCGGACAGGGATAAGGTCTTCATCAGTAACTTCTGGAGGAGGCTATTTGAATCAGGGTACAAAATTGGCAATGAGTTCCTCATACCATCTACAAATAGATGGCCAAAGTGAGGTGTTAAATAGAACCTTAGAAATGTACTTAAGGTGTTTTTGTTTTAAAAATCCAAAAAGTTGGTTGAACATGCTTTCCTGGCCCAATATTGGTACAATACTTCGTACCACACTAGCATCAAGATGTGTCCCTATAAGGCTCTCTATGGAAGGGACCCACCTTCCTTGATGAAGTATCAAGTATCTCCTCATGATGAGCTATCCCTTCGAGAAATATTAGAAGAACGGGATAAATTGATTGAGCAATTGAAACAAAATCTACAGAAGTCCCAACAGTATATGAAACACTTTGCTGATAAGAAAAGACGACATGAGGAATTCCAAGAAGGGGATTGGGTTCTGGTTAAGTTATAGCCATACAGACAACAATCCTTGGCCTTGAGAAAGCACTAGAAAATAGGAATGAGGCTCTTTGGTCCTTTTCAAATCAGCCACAAGTTGAGTTTTGTAGCTTATAAGCTAGACTTGTCATCAGAAGCTCGTATCCATCCTATTTTTCATATTTCTCTATTGAAGAAATTCATAAGAGATTCCCAAAAACAATACCTGTCGCTCCCTCTCACCATTACAGAATTTGGCCCGACAATAACACCTACCAAAGTTCTAAATGTGCACACAATATTACAGGGCATGCATGAAACTCAACAAGTCCAAGTACAATGGGGCGATGGTTCGACTGCTTTTAAAACGTGGGAGAATGCAAAGGAATTTCTTAAGGCCTATCCATATTTCAACCTTGGGGACAAGGTTTCTTTTAAAGTGAAGGGTAATGTTAGGAAGGAAAATAGGAAGCAAAATGATGAGAGGGCTGATGATGTGGAGGAAGAGGTCAACAACAATACACCTCAGCTAGACATGAGGACAGTGCCAAATTCAGTTAGCCTTGAAGGACATATAGAGCAGGACCAGTGTATCAAGGGACCAAGAAGGAGCAATAGGCAACCGACTACAAATGTACAGCTAAGGAATTATGTGTGTAGGCATTATGTGAGTATAACCTTTCTCTCTCTTCTCTTCTGGCTCCTTAGGGAGAATCTGTTCATCTTCTTCTATACTGAAATACCCATTTCTTGGTTTCAGGAGATCAAGCTATCCAGGGAAGAACCTAGCCTTTATTCCTTACAGTAATTACACAATTATACACAGTGTTAAATGTTTTGGAATTTATCTTAAATATTATAGTATACATACCATTACAGTGTTCTCTCTTTTATTGTTCATTATTGCGATTTTGCCTATGTTGTTATAGTTCCAAAACAAGTTGTTCTGCCTTTAATAGAATTTTAAACATAACAAAATTCTTGTGCAAGCACCTTGTTACGAAACTTCAATGCTTCCTCGAGTTCACCCTAAAAATATAAACCTCTCATAAGGGTAGTTAGTAGTATAATATCCCCTTCATAACCCAGTTTAAAGGCTTTGGAAAAAAGGGAAAAAGCTAGTGCAGTTTCTGATAAATGACAAAGATTTCATAACTATCCTCAGAACAGGAAGGTCAGGAATTCCATGATCCTCCATTGTCTTAAAAGCTAAAATAACATCATAATACTCCTTCGACTTCAGTAGTGATTCGAATAGTAATGGGATTGAGTGAGGAAGAACATGACGAAGACGGTTGACAGAGGCACTCTCAAATGGAAAACGATGACGGTTGACAGAGGCACCCTCAAATGGAAATATCCTATTAGAGTGACCAGAGTGAGAAAGATGAAAGCGAAGGACAAAACAAAATATTCCTTGACTTGAATTTGCAAAAAAATTTACAGGTGCATGGAATATCTCATGCAACATACTATTTATAAAGAAGAAGAAACAAACACAGAAAGAGAAAACATTGCGTTGAAATATTGCAGGTTATGCAATATCCCATATCCCAACGGATTAAATTTGGGTTGGGTGCAATGTGAAAAATTTTGATTACGAAGAAGGAATGTTTTCTCTCAAAATATCCCATATCCTAACGGATTTGATTTGGGTTGGGTGCACGAGGAGGAAGAAACGTTTTCTTTTTCATCAATTCCTCATTTTTTTTCTTCTTTCCTTTTAGCATGACTTGTGAGGATGAAACACAAATTTCCTCTGCCAAGTAATTTAATTTCTTCAGTGGAAATAAACATAATTTATTGAAGTAATTATACATTAATTATTTTAAATTATATATTTTAAATTTAATAAGTGTACTATAGGGCTGACATGGCCTGATAGAGCAACAACCAAGAATGAATAATATAAAAAGGTAGGCATAATAAATAGTCGATTCTGTTGTAAAATTATAACAAAGTAACTGATGGGGAGGAAAAGTTCAACACCATGGGCCCATTGCCGCATCTATAAATACAGGTTTGGTTACCACACAAAAAGTATCTCTAAACTCTATTTTACATCCCCTGCACACTCTAACCCTAGACTGACTTGAGCATCAGAATACCTGCAGGACCCCCTCCCGGGACAGTGTAATTGGAGCGATTGGAACACAAAGGAAGAACAGCCTTGAAAGATATTATTGTTGCTGGAGCCAACCGGTCCTTTGTGATAAGATACTAGCGTCCACCGTGGGGCCGAGATTGACCTAGCAATAATGGTAACAACTAGGAACAACCATGACAACCAGTAAGACAACCCAGGAAGGAAACTCCTCCACTGTGCTGGCCGAGATGAGAAGAGAATTAGAAATGATGCGAAAACAGCGAGAGGAGGATAGGCTGCATCGGGAGAAAGAACGGTTGCGCTAGGTTGGCGCATGTGATGTCCTTTGGGAAGAAAATGAAAGGCTGTGGCAAAGGCTTGAGAGAATCGAAAAAGTGCAGCATAGCAGAAACGTTCACGCGAAAGGAGGCAGTTCTCGGTCGGACAAGCAGCCACAACCTGGCAACCGAAGGGAAGAGCCCTATTAGGAGTGTCGAATGGAAGTTTCTGGCCAAGACAATCGGGACGAGACGTTACGTCTCGTCAACGACTCGGGCGATCACCAATTCCCCTTTACCGACAAAATACTGGCAACCAGATTGTCACCCAACTGGAACAATCCCACACTGGATAAGTATGATGGCTCTACAGATCCGGACGAGCACATTGATGCGTATGTCTCCGAGTTGACTTTGTTCACAACGGATGGTTACATATACTGCAAGGTTTTCCCAATCTCTCTTAGGGGAGCGACGCTCAGTTGGTTTACTCATTTACCTTCTGGATCGATAGAGTCTTTGACAACCTTAAAGGCCAAGTTCATAGCCCAATTCGCAACAAGTAAGCCACATCAAATGACGTCGGTCGCGCCAGTAAACATTCGACAAGAGAAGGAGGAATCTCTGAAAGCATTCATGGCGAGGTTCGGCCAAGTCACCCTCAGCATCCGCGGACTCCTATCGAAAGTGGCGATGGCCTACTTAATCACTGCACTCAGACCTGGGCCATTCGCGGATAATTTAGCCATGAAGAACGAAAATTAAACTTTCTCACTATCGGTAGTGAGAGCTGTGGGGTCTCATGGTAAGCCATGAAGACCGAAAATTAAGTTTTCTCACTGTCAGCCGTGAGAGTTGTGGGGTCTCATGGTAAGTCATGAAGACCAAAAATTAAGCTTTCTCATGGTACAACCAAATTCCAATGTACAAATGAGATATAAGAAAGATGACATTCGTTATTAAAGCTTCGAACTATTGTTACCAGGTCATGCCTTTTGGGTTGAAGAATGCAGGTGTTACTTACCAGAGGTTAATGGACCGCGTGTTTAAAGATCAGATCGGTCGAAACATGAAGGTCTATGTTGATGACATGGTGGTAAAATCTGACACATTCGACCAGCATCTTAGCGACCTAAATGAAGTGTTCGGGCGGCTCTGAAAATTCAACATAAGGTTAAACCCGGCGAAGTGTGTATTCGGGGTCGAAGGAGGAAAGTTTTTAGGTTTCATGCTCACCCACAGGGGGATAAAGGCTAACCCTGATAAATGTTCGGCCATTCTGGATACGCAAAGCTCGGCTACCTTAAAAGAAGTACAAAGCCTCGTTGGCAAGCTTACATCCCTGTCTCGATTCTTGCCGAAATTGACAAAGAAGATAAGGCCAATCGTAAAAACACTGAAGAAGACAGACAAGTTATGATGGAGCAACGAATGTGAGGAAGCCTTTGTAGCAATAAAGACGACAGTATCGTCAACTCTCATCCTATAGAAACCAGCTCCAAGAGGTGGACTCCTCTTGTATATCTCTGTTTCCGAAAGCGCCATCAATGTTGCCCTAGTACAATAGGAAGATCAAAAGCCAGTTTATTTCGTAGGGAGAGCATTGCAGGATGCGGGGACCAGATATCAATTGATAGAAAAAAATGCATTGGCAGTCGTCTATGCCGCCCGGGGACTTAGGCCTTATTTTTAAAGTCACCCAGTCACGGTGAAAACTGATTACCTAGTAGGAAAGATCCTCCTCAAACCTAAACTTGTAGGACGTATGATATCCTGGTCAGTTGAGCTCTCAGAATTTGGATTGAAGTTTGAACCAAGAGGGACTATCAAGGCTCAATTTCGTATCAGAACTGGAAAGCCCAACCGGTATAAAAGTTGAGCAGTCGTTACACTTCAATTTCAAGGCATCCAACAATCAGGCCGAGTATGAGGCTTTTATATCCGGACTAAACTTAACAGAGGATATGGGAGTTAAGCAATTAAGATGCCTGACTGACTCGCAATTGACGGTTGGCCAGATAAATGGAACTTTCCAAGTAAAGATGCAATGTTGACAAAATACTACCAAAAGGTGTCTGCCCTTTTTTTCGGATTTCAAAATGCAGAAGTCAAGCATGTTCCTAGATGCAAAAATACGAGGGTATATGCGTTGTCAAAGCTTGCACTGGGAAGGAGGAAAGGCAGGTTCGACACTGCATCCAACTTACCCTAAGCAGTCCAACTGTGTCAGAAGAAGAATGTATGAACGTGGAGTTAACGAAAGACTGGCGAACGCCCATTATCCAAGCCCTGAAAAATTTGATGATGGGGGAACCATAACAGACAAGACATTGGCAAAGAAGGCCGCTCGTTATGTATTCATAGCCAATGACCTATATAAGCGAGGCTTCGCAACTTCACTTTTGAAATGTCTAGGAAAAGAACAGTCTGAATATGTGATGAATGAGTTACACAATGGTGTTTGTGGCATGCACTGCGGTCATAGAACCTTGGCCGCCAGAGTCATCTAGGCCGGGTACTATTGGCCGACTGTTCGTCACGACTGCATTGAATGTGTGAAAAAGTGTAGAAGTTGCCAAGAAAACGGTCCTCTTATACACTAGCCACCAACCAATCTGCAATCCATCAGTGCCCCTTGGCCTTTTGCCAAATGGGGAATGGATATCCTGGGACCTTTCCCGCCTGCGATCGGGCAGCGGCGGTTTTTAATTGTGGCGGTAGATTATTTCACCAAGTGGATAGAAGCCGAACCCCTCGCCAAGATCACGGTCGCCAATGAGCAAAGCTTCATGTGGAAATTGTTTGCAGGTTTGGTGTTCCTCACACAGTCATAACCGATAATGGACGACAATTCGTATACCGGAGGCTGGAATCTTTCTTTGCCGAGTTAGGAATTAAACACATCACTAGTTCTGTGGAGCACCCACAAACAAACGGTCAGGAAGAAGCAACTAACAAGGTAATCCTGTCACAACTAAAGAAAAGGCTAGGACCAGCCAAAGAAAAATGACCGATGAGTTGCTCGAAGTATTGTGAGTATATCGATGCACCCCGTACAATTTAACCTATGGGATGGATGTTATGTTACCGGTTGAAATAGGAAAGGCAACCATAAGAAGACAGCTCACAGACCTGTCGTTGAACGACGAGTGTATGAAAACCGAATTAGACCTCCTCGAAGAACTCAGGGAGAAAGCTAGGATAAAAGAAGAAGTTTGTAAACAAAGGGCAACACGCAGGTATAATGCTAAGGTAAATCCGAGAAGTTTCCAGAAAGGAGATCTTGTTTGGCGAATGACAGGAGACGCTCGGAAGAATCCAACGGACGACAAGTTTGCGGCTAACTGGGAGGGCTCGTATAGAATCAGCCAAGCTTTAGGGAAGGGAGCAGTCAAGTTAGAACAGTTGGACGGAGAGCAAATTCCCAACACCTGGAATGTGGACCACCTAAAGTTTTATTTTAGTTAGAATTACGTTAAATTTTATATTTTGGAACGTCTAAAACTTTATGCTTCAATTAAATTTTATGTAACTCATAGTGTACTCTTTCCTACCTACGACATTTTTTCCTAAGGAGGTTTTAACGAGGCACCGCAAGTAATGAAGTTGCAATTTCCAAAAATTTAGGGTCGGCTGAAAGAAACAAGTTATATCAAATGAGCTTTACATGTTGGTTGTAGCAAATTAGCAATTTCTTTCTGAATCAGTAATGCATCATTGAAAGGCAATAAATCTTACAGCATCAATAGCCATCTTCAAATGCTTTCGCTCATCTAATTGACTGTTTGGTCTATGAAGCAATCTATACAAACTTCCTCACAGAAGATAATTTAGATCTTTTGTATCTAATGTTACATCTCATGCATCTAATCTTATAATAAGAGCTACTATTATGATCATCTATTATGATCATGATTCTATCAATTACTTCTTAACTTAATTATTTTTTATTTTGTTAATATTGTTTTGGTTACATTCTTTTTCTTTTTATTTTGTTAATATTGTTTTGGTTACATTCTTTTTCTTTTGATTATCCATCTTAGTTCTTAATCATTTTAAAGGTTAAGAGTTTATTTTAGTAAAAATATCATTATAAATGCAAGGTCAAGAATTTATTAAGACAGAGTTCACAACATTTTACAAAAACTTGACCATATTACAAGAAGATAGTTACACCCTAAATTTGATCTCTAATTATCATGTCTCTCATTTCATTTAGAAATTTCTCAGTCTTACTTACCTCACCCTTTTTAAAGAGTGTAACAATCATAGCATAACCACAACGTATTCTCCCAGACTTGCATAAATTATCCATAATCATATTATATATTATAGATTCAGCTTCCATTTCTCTGAGCAACTCCATGGTACGATTGGTTTCTCCTATCCTGCACAAGCCATTAATTAGAGTTACATAACTCTCTCTGCTGCTTAATACAAATCCTTGTGTCAGCACCTTCTTATGAAACTTGAATGTTTTTCACCCTCAAAACATAGGTCTCTCATGAAGGAAGTTAGTATTATGGTATTGGAGTGATAACCAAGTTTAAAGACTTTGGGAAAAAAAGAAGAAAGTTGGTATAATTTTAGATTAATGACAGAAAAGACTTTATGACTATGCTCAGAATAACAAAGTCATAGGAAGTTCCATTGAGCTTCATTTCCTTAAAAAGTGAAATAACAGTGTGATATTGCTTAATCCTCACTAATGATTCTAAAATTGATGTGAATGCGAAGTGAGGAGGAACATGATTCTGACGACGCATCTCATCTAATAGGATGATAGTGACATTCTCAAATAAAAAGGCCCGAGAGTGAGAGTGACAATGAGAAGACGAATTCTTCCTCCACCCCAATACCCTCGTCGTACACCTCCATAGTTCAGCGGAAAATACAAACATTCCCTTAAATGATAAATGGTAAAAGACCAAAATATCCTCTACCCTCATTTACCTCCTTAACCACTCTTATCAGCTTCATTCGCTTCATTCTCCCTTTGCTTGCATCCGATTCACTGCTTTATTGTAGCATCCGGTTCAGTCATTGTATCTGTTTTTCACCTTCACCATCAATAAAAGTGATCTGTGCGTGTGGATGATAGTCTGCAACGTTAGCATCACAGATCTGGGAGGAGAAGCTGCGTATTTGCTTCAATCTGAATTAAAGCTTTAAACAAGTGAAAAGTAAAAAAAAAAATATGTTTATTAGCAATTTGTGAGTGGTATTGATGATTAGGGTAGTTAATTTGATGATTGGGTTGCCGTTGACGGTGAATCTGCATCAGAGAAAACAAACTTCGTATGAACCAGATGCCCTGCGTCTGGTTTACATTTTGGAAAAAAACTAAAATGTAAACCGGATGGGGACATTCAGTTCAGTATTTTTTTTTAGAAAGAGCATAAGATCCTTTTGGTCATTTTTACAGGGACAATTTTGACATTTTCAAAACTTTTGGAGGTGCAGGACGAGGGGTGGAGAAAGAATCCGTCCAATGAGAATAAAGAAAAGGAATAAGACAGGATGATAAGACTGAAAAAAATATTCTTCCACACAAAAATAACATTTTAACAATGTAAGTAAATCTATACTTGAAATATCTCACAGTGAAATATAACCTCTTCTAACATATTATTTATAAAGAGTATTATTATATATTTATAATATTTTAATTGGGAGACACATGCTAAAGAAGAAGAAAAAACGAGGGAGTGATAAAATAAAGAGAAAACATTTCTCACCATCAAAATCTTTGACTCTGCAACCAAATTTAATCCGTTGTGATATTGCATAACTTCATTTCATATTATATTATTTATAAAATTTATAAAATGTAATATAAATCACACTTTTTTCATTTAGTATGATTTAATTATTACTAGTTTTATGCTTTCTCTCCTAATAATTTATTATTTATAGATAAATTATTATTCGACTATTATATATGTTTAATAATATATTCCATTAATTATTAAAATAATATACTTGTTAAATTTAGAATATATAATTTAAAACAATTAATGTGTAACTAATGCAAATAAATTTATTTTTGTTTCAACCAGGAGTGAACATAAAAAGTGAAAAGAAAAAAATAATAAAAAGTTTAATATTCTAAATTACAGAATAATTAAGAGAAATGAGTAATTTTTAATTTAATCTATGATTGATAATTAATTGGTTTCATTTTTATATTGAACTATGGATGAAAGATATTTAATTGTTTTTATTATATATATATAATATTTGAAAATTTGTATATATAATTATCATCACACTTTACGAGGTTTCTCAGGTGAACTTCCTTGTCTAGAATTGTTTATGCTGATGGGAAGAAATCTTTATTATAAACAATGCCAGCGTCAGGTATCAGGTTGGTTTCCCTGAAGGCGAGAACTGTTTTAAGAGATATTTTCTATTGATTTATTGGTTTGAATTGTTTTAAATGCGGTTATTGGGGTCACCTCTGGAGCTTATTTTATTTTCTGTAGCCATTTACTATGTATTATTTGGGGATTTATTACCTGAAAACAGCTCACGGAATAGTATTTTTTTTTTCATTTTAATAATGCTTGAAGTTATTTTTTCATTAACTTTTGAAAGTATTCCAGGTCCAAAATGAATTATTCACAAGTTTTTATTTTGATTGAGGAATAATAAATAATCAACAGGATGTTACAACCTTATTATAAAATGATTATATATCTTTTGAAACATCCAGTTATACAAATTACTAAAACACAATAATATTAACATATTTGAGTATTATAAGCTTATCTTTAGATGACTGAGTTTTTTAGGCTTGAGCTCCCAAGGCCGAGTTCAGTGGCTGAAGTCTCCCGTGTCCAATCTCGAGAATGCTAAACTCCATCGTCGATGTTCAAAAGGACAAACTCCATAAGCGAATTTTTAAGGCCTATTTTCAAAAGGTCGAGCTCTATGACAAAACTCTATAAGCCAAACTCCAAGATCGAACTCTCAATGTCAAACTCTATGATCGAGCCCCCAAAATCGAGCTTCATAAGACCGATCTCTGACATTGATTCATAAATAACCAAACTTTTTAGCCTGACACTCCCTCCGACTTTGAACTCTAAAAGTTTAAATTCCTAAAACTGAGTTATGTAGCCGAAGTTCTCATAATCGATCTCTAAAAGACTAACTTCCAGAGCCAATTTTCATTTAGCCAAACTCTATAGCCGAGCACACAAAGTAAATCTCTACCGTCAAACTTCCAAAACCTAACTCAAAAAGACTGAACTTATAACTAAACTCCAATATCGATCTCCAAATGATCGACTTGGTTGATCTTCAAATGAATTACTGTTTTACTGATTATGAAAATAATTACACCACAAAGCTCAAAATTTATTTAAAATACTCTTACATGCTTCAAATATAAAAAATAACTATCATTATATTATATTTTATTAAGCTTAAGGATTGCACCAAGCAAAGAACTGCACTGGAGAAGTTGTTTAAAATTCCTAAATTATCTTTAAATAATAGTTGAAAAAACTATTATAATTGTTCGCTTGTTTAATTCATATTCAACATCGATTACAGACTTAAAGGATTTTGAATATCTTCCAACATTTGAAATACTCACTTATTTTATAATTTAGTCGAAAATGATACTAAAAGCACTTAAATGATATACAAATTAGAATTAGCATAAGAGCAACTAAATTAGTAAGAAGTTATGTCCTTATTAAAATATTAATTTAAACAAATAATTTATTTGTTTATCATTTATATTCTCTTTATACTTTTGAGTTTGGAGACTTGTATACTTATATTCAAGATACTTAAATTCTATCTTATAGCTTAGATTAATTATTACTATTTAGGTAACAAACTTAGTTATCTCCCACCTCCAAAACTGTTTCATTATAACATCATAATATATGATAACATACAAGTTTTATTTTATTTGAGAACCTCTGTTTGACCTTTAAAAATATAAACGGTATTGTATAATAATATACCAAGAGCCAATATATTGACTATGGGCTCATATAATTTACATTATACTTTTTATTTTATTATCTCTTACTGAAAAATTGAAAATTCTACCCATTAAAATACTCTGCGTAGAAACCTTTAATTTCCAATAACAAAAAAATAAAACCCATACTAATAAATAAAAAATACATGTTTTACACTCTTATTTTTTAAATACTCATAAATGTGTGATTTTTTTACAGGAATTTACAAAATTAACTAAACTAAAAGTTATTAATAAAGTAAAAACTTATATGATATGTAATCATAAATCATTATACATAATAAAATGGTTATTTTTTAAAAAAAAATATCTTAGAAATAAATATAATAAAATTTTAATTTCGTTTTAAGCATAATTTTATTTAGTTAATCGAGTTTCTTTAAAAAAATTGGAATAAAATCATTCCCTAAACCCTAAACGTAAAAATGATCCCCAACGTAAAAATGATCCCCAAACGCGTCCTTAACCCTCCTCTTCCTCCACCTTCATCTTCCACCGCCGTTTCAGCTTCTGCTTCACCCTCACACACTCCTCACTCTCTATCCGACGCCGTTTCCCTTTTCCACCGCACCATCCACCACCCCAATTCACCACCCTCCGAACCAGAATGCAACTCTCTTATCGACAACCTACGCAAGGCACGACACTACGACGTGGTCGTGTCGGTTTACCGCAAGATGGTTTCCGCGCGCCTTTCTCCCTGGTTCCCTTCTCTCTGCGCGTTAACCGAAAGTTTCGTCAACACCCATTACCCAAGTTTCGCTTTTGGAGTCCTTGGCCTAATGATAAAGCGCGGTTTTCGGGTTGACGCCTATAACATGAACCTCGTCTTGAAGGGCTTTTCCCGGAGTGGTCAATGCGACAAGGCAATGGGTTTGTTTGCTCAAATGAAGAAAAATAGTGATTATGTGATTCCTGATATTGTTACTTACAATACCCTTATAAGTGGCTTGTGTAAAGCTAAAAGATTGGTGGAAGCTAGGGCTTTGTTTGAGGCAATGAAGGTTGGGGAGAGCAAACCCAATTTGGTGACATATAGTGTTTTGATTGATTGTCTTTGCAAGAATGGAGAAGCTTGTGAGGGGTTGGTTTTGCTGGAGGAGATGGAGAGGGAGGGTTTGAAAGCTGATGTGTTTCTGTATAGTTCTCTAATTAGTTTCTTTTGTGGCAAGGGTGATGTTGAGAGGGGATGGGAACTGTTTGATGATATGTTGAGGAAGAAGGTTAGTCCCGATGTGGTTACATATAGTTGTTTGATGAATGGTCTTTGCAAGATTGGTCGGTGGCGAGAGGCATCTGATATGTTGAAGGACATGACGGCACGAGGAATTCGGCCTGATGTTGTCACTTACTCAATCATGGCAGATGGGCTTTGCAGGAATGGGAGGGCAGAGGATGCAATTAAGGTGTTGGATTTGATGGAGCAGAAGGGGGTGGAGCCAAGTACTTGGACATACAATGTTGTTGTGAATGGACTTTGTAAGGAGGATCGGGTGGAGGATGCACTTAGGATTCTGGAAATGATGGCGAAGAAGGGGAAGAAGCCTGATGTGGTTACTTATAACACTTTGATGAAAGGCTTGTGTGGAGCTGGCAAGGTTGATGAGGCCATGGATCTTTGGAAGCTGTTGGTGAGTGACAAGTTTCATATGAAGCCGGATGTCTTCACTTTTAATTATTTAATTCAGGGACTTTGCATGGAAGGACGTCTTCGTGATGCTGTGAAGGTCCATTCTACTATGGTTGAAATGGGGTTCTCAGGTAACATAGTAACTTATAATGTTTTGATTGAGGGTTATCTCAGTGCCCGGAAACTTATTAAGGCCTTGGAACTCTGGAAATATGCAGTAGACTCTGGATTTTCTCCCAATTCAATAACCTATAGAGTTTTCATTAATGGTCTGTGCAAAATGCAGATGCTGAGTATTGCAAAAGGACTTTTTATGAAAATGAAAGATTCTGGGATTAGACCTACCGTAGTTGATTACAATGCACTAATGACATCTTTGTGCAGGGAAGATAGTCTAGAGCAGGCTAGGAGTTTATTTCAAGAAATGAAAAATGTGAATCATGATGTTGATGTTGTCTCCTTTAATGTAATAATTGATGGAACCCTCAGAGCAGGAGATATTAAACATGCCAAGGAATTGCTATCGGAGATGCTTAACATGGATTTGATCCCTGATGCCGTAACCTTCTCTGTATTAATAAATAGGTTCTCAAAACTTGGGCTGTTGGATGAAGCCATGGCCCTCTATGAGAAAATGATCTGGTCTGGTCATGTACCGGATGTTGTTGTGTTTGATTCTTTGCTAAAGGGCTATGGTTTAAAGGGAGACACGGAAAAAATCATTTCCTTGCTTCATCAAATGGCTGATAAGGATGTTGTTCTGGACTCAAAATTAACATCTACCATCTTAGCATGCCTTTGTCAAATGTCAAGAGATCATGATGTGGAGAAGATTCTTCCAAATTTTTCACAACATAGTGAACATACATCAAAAGGAACAACCATTAAATGCAATGATTTCTTGATGAAGCTGAATGATGTTCATCCAGAACTAAAATTATTTGTTGCACAATAGTGCGTGTTTTCAAGTGCATGATATCGTGGTACTCAAGTAAGCTCTTTAGTTGCCTTCCATTAAATTAGTTACTTTGCATTTTTTTTTATCTACTTTTATATCTCAGGTTAAATTGTAAAACTATCAAGATCATTTAGTTTCACTCAGAGCCTGTTTGCATCCAAGGCTCCACTTTAGTCAAAGAATGAAAAAAGCGCGGAAAGCGCTTGCTTCAATGAATAAAATAATAGTTTATTAAAAAAAAACGAAGAAGGAAGGAGCAAAATTTTTTTCTAGACTATCAGCTAAGATTTGCGAAAAAATTCAACAGTATTCAATAAAATAATAATAAACTTAATTAAATTATAAAATAATAATAATAATATAATAAATTAAAAAATATTAATACTAATTTTATAAAATACTAATAATATAAGATAATTATTAATAATATTAATACATAAAAAACTAAAAATATTAAAAATAATAATTATAATAATAAAAATTATAAAATTATAAATAATAATTATAATAATAAAATTATATTAATATAATTTTAATTATATTTGATTTTTAATTATAATAATATTTGTAATTTTATAATTTATATATTAAAAATATTAAAATATTTATTATATCTATCACATCATTCACAAACTTTCTACTTAAATCTTATCATATTTTTCTTAATCCAAACAACCAAACTTTTCACACACTTTCATCTTAAATCATCTTAAATCCACTCCATCAAATCCACTCTCCAATCCAAACACACCCTTAGTCTCGGATTTTGATCTATTTTGTGCCTGCTTGGATCTTTGAGAAGGGTTCATATTTCTGTTAATATTTGAGAAGCCTTTACCTCATGTCTGTATACAAGTATTATTCAAAGGTGTGATTTGAATAATGTTTTATTTCAATGAGATCCACGTGTGTTGGGAGGGCAATATGGTGGTGGGATAAAACTGTAGCTTCATTGGGTTGGGATTTGATTGTGAAATGCAGGCCTTCCCCCTCCAAGTTGAGAGTTGATCCACAGGACCCGAGCGAAGGCGTGAGTCTTTTGGGTCCTAAAGTGGGGTGCACGGGTCCTAAAGTGGGGTGCACCGCGTGTGAGGCTGGATTCACAGAGCAGCGAAAACCGCCCTCTCCTGACAGTGGAGGGATAACAGGCTGCTGCAATCACTGCCCTGTATGCCAATTGAGCCTAGTTTCCGTAGACCACCACATTTTTATTTTTTTTATGAACTCACTGTTTCCAGTTGTGTTCAAATGTCTGAAATTCATAAGGTTAGTTGTTGCAGTCTATGCATTCTTTATTGATCTTCAATTTATACTTTTGTGCCTTGTTCTGGGAATGTGATTAATACTCCTAGGTCAACGGAAAAAAGGTTTATTAGAAATTATCTTTGACAAAGTGAAATGCCAACAAATAAGCTAAAATGTTGATTTGGGAAGATTGAATGGTTAAAAAGTTTGCTTATATTGCATTTGCATCACTATATAGGAATTTATAATAACATCTTGCAATTTTACATATCATTATCTTATTTTTTTTCATTCTCTTAAATGGTGTTCATATGGCACTATGCTTTATCTGTTGAAAACGTTCTTGATAGTGTGTAATTTGTTGATGACCACAGTGATTGACATTCGTTCAGTTGGTGGATTTGCAGATGGATTTGCAGAGCCAGACACTCCAATTTGCATCAGACACAAACCAATCCTCAACCAAATCTTTAGCCGAGGCTTCAACCTCATTGTTCCTCCTTATAGCTTTTCTCTTCACACTCAAATTCTTCAATTTCCCCATCAAAGCCTTGTTCAGAGACTAATGAAGGATCAGCTATATCCATCATAGTGCTAGGTCGATCCATTGCTACAATCTGCTGAAATCCCGTGCCACCTTCACATGCTTCATCTGTCTGTCTTTTTCCTGTGAAAATCTCCAGTAACAGTATCCCATAGCTGTATATATCTCCAAGTGTAGAAGGCTTCCCACCCATACCATACTCTGCATGTCAATTATTAGTTGGTCAATTTTAATAAATGTGATTTAATTTACAGTTTAGCGCTTTGAATTTTGAATAACACACCTGGAGGGATGTAGCCAATAGAACCCCTTAGGCTGGCTGAAATAACGGGTTGTGTGGATAACTTGCTTGATTCTTCAAACAGAAATGTAGCTAATCCAAAGTCACCAACATGGGCAACCATATCATTGTCAAGAAGCACATTGCTTGGCTTTATGTCACAATGAACGATTGGAGTTTCACAGAAGTGGTGGAGATATTCCAGTGCACAAGCAACATCAATAGCTATGTTCAGTCTTCGAGTGAATGCCAATGTCTTTTTCTGAAATTGCAAATTGCTTATAGGATGCAACCAATCTTCTAGACTTCCATTAGGCATGTACTCAAAACATTAGAGCTTTGAAGTTGTTGCTATTATATCTTTGACAAAGTGAAATGCCAACAAATAAAGTGCAGTTATATCTGTTGATTAGAAGATCGAATTTTAATATATAGCTTACGCTCCTGTATGTGTATTTGTTATAATTTCAACAACAGATTTTCTAAGAGCTGTATTTGAGCTTTATTTTCAAAAGTGCACCCTCTACTTTAGAGGAACTAATTCCTTATTCAAAAGTGGATATTTAGTATACTATGTACTATACACTAATTTTCTCTTGTAGTAGATTTTATTATTTTGATTCAAAATGTCCGTGTGTTGAATGAACTTTAATATTTTACTTTTGGTGAAGGATTATTAACTTATTGTGGCCCATTATGAATGTTTCATGTCATTGACATCTCTTTTTATTGATATAATTATCCATGGATGCAATGTGTTTACTGTGACTGACTAAACATTGTTGAGTTTTTGAGAGCTTTAGAAGATATTTGATTAATTTGCATCACTTCATAAGCTTTAAGTCCTAACTTTTCTGTGTTAACATGTCATCATATTTTCAAGTCAATTATTATTTTTATCTTGTTCATAAGCAATGCATTCCTGGTTTTGAATACTTCCGTGCCACTGGTTTAATGAATAAATTGCATTAGTTGTTCATAGTTTCTTCAGTTCTTATATCGTGTTTTGCTTCTTCCAGTGAGTTTTCCACCAATTTTAGTCAACAGAGGGTAGGTTCCTCGCAGTTGGAAAGACAAATTTTTAGAGGCTTCACAAGATGAAAATTTGACAGATTCGCTGCCTTCCCCTTCTCACACAGATGAAAATTTCTATGCGATGCATCATGGTGGTATGACAAGTAATGTTATCAGTTATAATATCTTGTTAGATGCCTTTTCTTGGAAATCGATTATTGAACCTAATGTTTGAAAGTGGATTGACTTGATGGTGTTAGTCATTGCGTCTTGATTGATGAATATTGCAAGGGTTAAAAGGATGGAAGAGGCTATGAATCGCTTCAGAGATATGCCTTGCAACAGTTTGATTTTTGATACTACAAACTCGTATTCTATTAATGGCTCAGGAATCTACGAGAATATCATCTGCATGGAAGCTCAGCGATGATGCATACATGATAATGGATGGCCATCTATCACTTACAAGTTACAATATCTTGTTAGATGCTTTTTTGCAAAACCAGCATCCTGACAAGGTGACTATTTTAATTCAGGGGTATCAAAAATAATTTTTTCATAGGTGCCCTTTGCCAAATTGATAGGTTTTACAGATATCAAAGACTTAACATTGCACTAGAGATTTTTCAGCATTTTGACTGAACTTCCTGGTGTGAATGTTGTCACGTATAACCCCATTATCAATGGATTCTGCTGAGAAGCTTTGTTCCATGAAGTAGTGGGATTTGTTCTGTGCATAAAAATGAGAATAATACTACTTGAAGAAATGTTTGCTGAACAAATGATAAAAACCTGGTGAGATACAGTAGCTAATTCACACTAAAATCTATAATTGTATACTTATATGAAAGATAGGTTTGGATAAATGCTTAGCAAAAGCACTGTTGCAGCTTTGATGTAGGTTGAACTCCATGTAAAATGCATTGTTGCATATAGTCTTGCATGGTCATCTCCAATAGTTTATGAAAGGTGGCACTCTCTTGAGGTAATCGATGTTATGTAAGAATATTTCAGGCAATTTATATATTCTTGGAATAACTTTTCTATTTCTTGAATGAATTTATAATTGTATGTACATACCTGCTTGCACAAGTGAAGCAATTTATGATATGTGGTATAAGTACTTTCTATGAATTCACAATTTCTAAGAAATTAAATACATTGAATTTGAATAGATGGACCACATTTCAAATTATTTCGTTCTTTAAATGATTTATTTGGAGAGGACAATTCAAATTTATTAAATTTTAATTTCTTTTGTTTAAATAAAGTATTTTAGTTACCATCAAATACAAAAAATAAAAATAAATATTAAAAATAATTCAAAAATGTTATAATGTTGATGATATTTTCAGTCGATTTTGATTGATGTTATTTTTTTTTTTCAAAGTTCATCCAGATTTTTCAACTTACATTAACTAAGTTTTTTCTTGATTGACGTCGAATGAGAATGTTTTTATTTGAAATCAAATATAATTATTTAGGCTAACGCTAATCGAGGTTATTTTTGCGTTAGTTGGGAAACTTTTTTGTTGACCTTTTATCGATGTAGGCTAAAAAATTCGCGCAACTAACACTGAAAAAAAAAATCATTATTGTAAGCTTTCTTAGTAAGAAACCATTGAAAAAAAAAATAACATTATTGTTAATTAAGAAAATCATTGTAGATATCACTAAAACAATAACCACAAAAGATATTCACTGTAAAAAAAAATAGTATCCTCGACATTGGTCTAGAAAATTCTAACTATGTCTAACGAGAAAAGAGTGATTTACAAAAACAAAAAAATAATTCTAATAATGTAAACAAAATAACTTCTGTTTACATTAATAAAAAAAAAACTAATCAACATGAATAATAGTCCTCCCAACATTGATTAGAAGAAATTCTAACTACCATTGGTAAGGAAAAAACAAATAATTTCGTTGTCCGAAAAATGTATTTGACATCAATCGAATAATATTATTAACGTTAATTCTTATTAGTTATCAAATAACTTTCAGCAATAAAATAACCCTGTTGACGTTGGTCTAAAATTAAACACGACCGACTTTAGTTTGAAAGAAATTTTGGCCACATCTCCAAATCATCAAATTTTGCTATTCTGTTCTTACTTTTTGCTTCTATGAAAGTTTCTTGCTCTCCGACTCTCAAGTACTATTATATCAGTTTAGAAGCACTTATGAATTATTCAGTAAAACACACTTTTATTTAATTGAGCATGTAGGTCTTGTGTAGTCTCTCAAGAGCTTTCCTATGTTTTCCTCTATTGTTCTACCAAACTATACATAATGTATTTTAATCTTTTTTACATTTACTAATTTAAATTAATTAATGAACAATTTGGATTGGTATGTAACTATGTACTAAATATCAGCATGTTGTATTGCAGTTCAATTTTCAATGGATATCTGGTTTGTCATTAAAGATGTCAATTATCAGTTTATTCTTAATGAAATCATTAAGACTTGTTTAATCTTTGTGCCAGACTCTCCCATACTATCTCTTAATATGCTGAACTACTACTGTTAGATGTGTTGAATATGCTGAACTACTATTAAAGAAAGAAATTGAGATTCAATTGAGGGTTGAAATTTTAGAACTTTTTTTTGTCTACTACTGTTAGATGTGTTGATTTCATTGTTCAGTATAAATGTGATGTTAAAGCACTCAATGTGGACAATGGTTGCTAATAATATCAATGTTGGATCAAAAGAAAGACACTTTATATTAAAAGAATGTAAATAACATTTATATGACTCAGTGGAGCCTAAATTTAATATCTTTCACTTTACAATTAACTTTACCATATGGAATGATAAACTAGTTAATCTTGAGGTAGAAAACTTGTAAATTTACTTGAACATTGATTTTGGTTAATCATTTTACCAAGTACCAAAATCCTTCTGTAATCCATATATTTCAAATCATTTTTTTTTTCTTCAATTTGGCCAAAATGGAGCATATGATTACGACCAATCACCCATAATGTCTGGGTATTAATAAGATGAATAATATATAATTATAAGGTGGTGGACCACAATTATCAAAAGAAGAACAAAAGGAGAAAAAGTAAAAAGCCCAAAAGGCAAAAGGCAAAGCTTGCGTTTTGCACATAAACCACGGACAAAAATAATCCCAATCTTCCAATCTGGTAAAAACCAAACAACCCAAAAAGAGTTAAAAAAATTAAAATAGAGTAAAAACAAAATAAAAATAAACCAACAAAAAATTCTTTTCTTTTTATAAAATATTAAAAATAAAAATTGAAAAACGCTATCATAACAACCTAAGCCGCTCCGCCGCTGCAAATTCCGGCGAGCGAGACCGGAAACCGATTGCAAAGGCTCTCTGCCGCCCGTGCTCCGTCGTCGACGTCAGCTCTCGGCGGAAGAACCCTCCCGTCGACAAACAGCACTCTGCCACCGTTCCTCTGCTGGTGGCCGGCGACCATCCCCTCGAGCTCCGCCGCCGTGCCGTAGAACTCGCCGTCTCCGAACCGCCGCTCGACCTCTAGAAACTCGCCGAGCGACGCCGATCTGGTGTCACCATCGCGGCAAAGCTGCCACCACTTCCGCCGTCTCTCCGCTGCAGTCGATGTCGACACGATGGTAGCCCTTTTCTTCTTTTTGCCTGCGGAGGCGGTCCTCCGTGCACAGCCGGCGACCTCGGCCGCGGAATTCGGGTTCCGGTGCTGCGACGGGACTCTGAATGTAATGGTTGGGAAGTTCACTCCCATCAGAGTCCCCAATGTAGTGCTTCTGTCATGGAAGAATGATCCAGTGGACTATCATTCAAAAAAAAAAAAAAAACCCCTTTTGATTAATTTGACGTAAAAATGGAAAAAAGTTAGAAAAATAAATTCTGGGGCGTGAAAAAATTGGAAATTTTTTAGAACTTTGAAAGAGGTAACATGAATCAGTGAAAGTGTACTTGATGATACCTCAGTGTCAAGATCAGATGAAGAAATGGAAGAGATTGTGGGTGAAGATGGTGGTGGCACCAATTCAGTGGCTGGATCTAGCATTGTTGTGTTGTGACTTGTGGTGAGTGAAGGATCAGAGATGAAAGCAGAGACAATCTCTGAGGTGTTGTGAAGGTTTTGGGAAGAGTATATTGTGTCTACTATGAATATTTTGAGGTTGAGATTTGTGGGTTTATATGCAGAATAATGAATCGATGAAAAAGCATGTTGGGATCAAAGGAATAGGATGCTTTTGAAATGATTGTTGCTTTGGGTGATTAATAATTTGGGCATTTTCTTTGAAGCCAAAATATAAGAGAGTTAGGTAATAGAATTTAAACTTGGAAATTGCATTCTTAATGTGGGTTTTCTTTTCTTTGAAACTTTTGTGAGCATTGTTAAAGCAGTTAATTTAATTAACTTAATTATATTTGGATAGTTTACTTCAGTCAAATGTTAATCATAATGTAAAAGGTAAGCAATACCTTATGATGTCATATTTGCTTCTGTTTTTGGGTCTAGAGCCTTATTTGCTTTCTGTATTAAATGCACAAAACAATAATGCAATAATTAACAAGAACATAATCTATATAGAAACAAGAGTTGCATAAGTGTTCAAAGTTTCTCATTGATAATGCTAATGCTAGATAATAGACCAAGCTATTAAGCTAACAGCTAATAGATGCAAAAGAATTACTTTGGATGCAAAAGGCACCTATATAGTTCAGCTGAAAGAATACAATAACTTCATTTAAATTAAAAAGCAAAACTATGAACCATTAATAAATTATGATATGGTCTAAAAAATGGTTAATAAGATTAATTTAATATTAAACTCAGGAACATTATAGCTTCTGTCCATTCAAAAATGTTGGTGGTAATTAGAGTTTGGAAATTGGCCAGAAACAATAATCGAATTATTAACATCTATTGCAACATGCAGCATAGTTTTGAATGAGTGCAGAGAGATAACCTCATGATGCTTGTAAGTGGTAAAAGATGAATCATAATTTGGACCATTATAACAGGCTTGAGGAAAAGGTAAGGAGATCAATTAAATACTAAGTACTGAAACATAATAAGTCCACAAGAAACATTGATATAATAAAATATGTCAATACAATAACTATAGCATTAAGAGAGAATTTGAATGGAAAAGGTATCCTCAGCTAATGATACTTGATGCTCAAGGTTATACTTGTTAAAAATAATAGGTAGAAAAAATGAATTATAATAGGTGAGAAATATAAATTATAACTGAACAGCAAAATTAGAATATAATGGTTTGAATCATTGTTGAAAAATATGTTCGTATTTAATATTTGATTGTCCTAATGAGATTGTTTCAGAAAAAAAAAAAAAAAAGTCTATAAAACCCAAAATAAAAAAAAATAAAATTAGTTACTGTTTGGTTGAGGGAAAAACACATAATAATTCATTTTCATTATGAAGAGGAGCCAAAAAAATGTAGAGGGTGCCGAGCAAATTTGGATTCGTTTTTCAGTAAAGAATTGCTAACCATCTATTTGCCATGGAATCTAACATAAAGGGTAAGTAAATTACAAGAAAATGGTGCTTCAAATCATCAATTTAAGCCAAAGCTAGCTTCAAAGGGACTATCACATGATGTAATGCCCAACTAGAGGTATATTTCTGTCCATATCCCCAACTAAAAGGTGAATTAAACGTTAATGTTCTTGGTTTCTCTCATCATGATCCCAGCTCCAACACGCCATTGAGATTGAACTAGAATAGACAAAAATTTCACTTGTAAGTGTATGTTTTTATAACCCTGAATAACCTTTACAAGCCTGAATAATTTTTATTCACATGATGTGTTCTTTTTTTTATAGTGAAATGTGGTTTTTTTATCGATTGAAAAGTAGCTCTTTTAAATTGTTTGGATTAACGAGAGACGTATATGTGAAAACACTTTATGTAATTAAATTATTTGAACGCTTGTCAAGTTAGTAAAAAACAAATAAAATAGTAGATACATCACTAATGAATCATGTATATATTAACATTGTCACTTATTTATAGTATTTTTATTGTACTTTTATCTCTATATAATTTGTAATGGCAATATTTCCATAGATCGAGATGTTTTCATACTTTTATATGATGACATTGTCTATGATAATCGATTAAAAGTTAAAGCATTGTTACCTTGTGAGTTGTTATAACGTAGTGTTTTTGATAGTTCAAGAAGATTTCCTTAGGTTAATATTTGTACGGTGTTCATACATCATACAACCTTGTGAGTTGTTATAACTCATTTTAAATTGTGTAATCTGCACCGTAGTGCATGAGTCATATGATATGATCACAAGGGAATTGCATAAAGTGGGAAAAGGCTATGTCATCATACTCATGAATTCAGACTAAATTCACGTGGAGTTTGAGTTTTCTTTAACTTTACAGTCCAATTGGGGGGCTGGGGATTCATGGAAAAAGTTTCAAGCACAAATATGGCTCATTCATTCCAGAAAGGTGTTGGCCTTTTCAAATTTGAGAACATATTTTCAAATACTAACTTACTTTACCATATTTCTCACTTTAAAAAATCGTGTAAGAAACAGTAAATGTAACAAATAGTGTCCACTCTTTTCCTGTTTCAATGCCATCTTAAAAAATCAAAAAATATGGTAACTTGAAGTTGTAGCTATTCGAGTACTATTAATCATTTCTAATTGAAATATTATAGAAATATATTAAATTGAAAAGGATGAATAACATATCTGTGTGTAGTACTGAATATATTCAGAAATTTTGTGGAGCAATTAAATTAAAGTAAAAGGTTAACTTGATTATCTAGTGTAACAAAAATATTATGATATTACTACAAGAGGAAAATGTTTGGATGGAATTTCATATTTTGAAGTTCATTGCATGGCATAAATCTATCAAGTCAGAAGAATGTGGGGAGTATCATAATATCTTAGGGAATACTGAATCTAGTGCCGATATTCCGTAACATGACAACAATATATCAGCCTTTCAAGCTAAGTCACTTCTCTGTCTACGTACCTTCATTCCCAATTCCATGTCAGTATATTTCTTATGGTCCCATGAATATTTGAGTATACTGTACACCACTTTTTGGCTTGAACAGACTGAATATTGAATGTGAAGGTCACTCACATGATCTCACTTGGCAACAACAGGAGTTACTGAGAGAAAAAAAAAAAAAAAAAAAAACATAAAAAAAAAAAAA